>Ga0209634_1001399_pt1 | contig 17582 bp, 21 predicted proteins | sample LinPmetageLP40_FD_184043 | JGI IMG/M metagenome (GOLD analysis project Ga0209634, IMG submission 184043) | Marine viral communities from the Pacific Ocean - LP-40 (SPAdes) (version 2) | ecosystem: Environmental > Aquatic > Marine > Oceanic | place: Pacific Ocean | collected 2010-08-26
TAGGTGGCGTGTATCAGTTATGGCAGGGCGTGGCTGAAGCGTTCTTTATTATGTCATCATATGCCTATGATAAACCACTAACGGCAGCTAAATACTCACGCGCTATGTTAGATCACATACAAGAAGAAAACAATTACAATAGATTACAAGCTAGTGTCAGTTGCAATGACGATGAGGCTGTGCGCTTTATAGGTTGGTTGGGTTTTGAAAATGAGGGGCTAATGAGAAAGTTTGGGCTAGATGGCACTGACTACTATCGTTATGCGAGGGTGCAGTAATGAGCGAAGCGGCAGCAGCAGGGGGCGTTCTTGGTGGCGTAATGAATTTTAAAGGCCAACAAGCTCAAGCAAAACAAGTGCAGAAGATTGCTGAATATAATGCCAAGGTTGCTGAAAATGAAAAGATTGTCCTTGCTGAAGTTAAAGCGGATCAAGAAGTAAGTCTGCGTAAAGAGTCTGAGCGTTTGGTTGGCACACAAAGATTGATGACCGCTGCCTCTGGGGTGCAAATGACAGGCAGCCCAATGACGGCTGCGGCTGACACATTTTTTGCCACTCAAATGGATGCTTTGAATATCCAACAGGCAAGCTCAAGAGAACAAGCTATGAAAACAGAGCAAGCAGCAATGACAAGGCTTGAAGGAAAAGCAAAGGCTTCTGGTTTGAAGTATCAATCATACGCAAGCTTAGTAAATAGCGGCTCTAAAGCTGCAACTTTGATGGGATAAGATATGCCAAAAATACCTCTATATAATCAAGGGCTAGGCCAGACAGTAACGACAAAGCCAATACAAGGTGTTCGTGCTAATGAAGGTGCATTTACTGCTTCTCAAAAAGGTTTTTCTGCCTTTGGCGGTGCTATAGAGGACGCTGCTTTTAAATTTGGCATGGAAGAAAAGAAAGCTGAAACTGATCGTTATAGAAACAAGGTTAACACTGACGTTAACCAAGAGATGAACAATTTTACCATGAACTCTGAGGCTACAACTGTAGCTGAGTATCAGGCGTTAGCAGATAAAAAACGCATTGAACTGCGTAATAAACATCTGTCTGGGTTAGAAGGCAAGCTAACAAAAAACCAATTTCGTGATGTATCTATGCAGTTTGACAATACCTTTGCTGCAAAAGTAGCAACTGGTAGCCAGCAAGCTCACAACAAACATCAAGCTATACGGACAGAACAAGTAAACACCACTGTTGACGATACCTTATCTCAGCTTAGAAGCCTTGATCCCAGCAGCCAACTTTATCAAGATATTCAAACTGGTTTGGATGAAGGGTTTGATAGATGGGCTTCACAAGGCATTAGTCCAAAGTACAGCAAGACAACATACCGCAAAGAACTTTCTAATAGCCGTTATGTGAATGATATTAATAGTGTCAATTCTCAAGACGGAATTAACAAAATGCGAGAACAACTTGACAGGGACAAGCCCAATATGAAAGCGGCTGAGTATGCGGCTAGGAATGCTGGGATTCTTGCTAAAGAAAAAATTGTTGACGCAGAGGAAGTTAACACTGCCCATGCGTACATAATTGAAAACATTGAAGATTTTACTGACGAACAATTTGATAAAGCTATTGAAGATATTAGAAATGGGAAAACTGTTAGTTTAGAAACCGTAGCATCTATGGAAGCTGGAGAGGGAGAAAAAACTATTAGCTTCAGCACAATGAAATCCACTAATAGGGGTTCATTAATTTCAATGCTAACTCAATCAAGAAAATCAGATGAGGGCGAAACTATTAGCGCAAATCTTAACCTTCTGGATCAAAGCATACAAAACATGAGCCTTGCTGATTTAAAAAAAATGGAGAATGACACATATGAAGAAAAAAATGGAAGTTTTGTTCTTTATCCTGACATAAAAAAACGTAGCGGTAGGCAAGCTATGAGAGCTTCTATAAATGCTGAAATTAACGAAAGGGCTAAACGTGCTGTAGCAAATTCATTGGTTGTAATAGATCGTGTTAAAAGTCAAGTTATAGCTGCTGACGGTCAGGTCACTCCAGAAATGACAGCCCAAATAGGAAATGCAGCAAAAACCTTTAGATTGGCTGAAATGTATTCCGAGGCAGACGCTTTGGAATTGGAGTTTGCTGCTACAGCAGAAGCCTCAAGGCAGTTTAAAAGAATAGAATTTGCTAGTGCTGAACAAACGGCTGCGGCTTTAAAAGAAGCTGGGAAAAAAGAAAACATAGCAACACCAGAAGGCGCAAAAGTTTTTTCAATGTTAAAGAAAAGAATAATTGAAAGAGATAAATTGCAAGAAGATAATTTTGTTGGGTATTACATGAGCAAAAACACAGAAGTGGATCAGACTTCTGAAAATTTTGTTACAGACATGATTACCATGCAAACAAAAATGGGGGTTGCTCCGTCAAAAATTAGAGTAACCACTAATGCTCAACTTGATGTATTTGTTTCACAGTTTGAGGCCGCTGACCCTAAAGATAAAGGTGGTTTGATGGATGCCTTTTTAAATAAGTTTGGCACTGAAAATGAAAATAGAGTTATGCGTCATTTAATGGAAACCAACAAAATTAGTAAAGTTGATAATGTCGTAGCTGCTTATCCTAACAATGCTAATATAAATATGGTTGCTGCGACAGGTACTAAAGAAGGTCAAAAAACAATTAAAGATTTTAACAGTACTGATGATATAAAACAGATTAACGAAGCAACAGATATTATTATGCAGAATTACGGGGCAAGTAATGTTGGCAATTTTATAGATGACACTAGAGGTGGGGGAACTATAGATCGCGTCAATCATAATCTTGGTATAAAAACTATTGTTAGGGACACGGCTGCGTATATCCGCGCTTCAGCCAATGGAACCACAACCCATCAAAAAGCGGTGGAAATGGCTTATAATACCGTTATTGGGAATAACTTTGTTTTCCCCACAATAAACAAAACAGTGATAAGATTACCAAAAAATTTAAGCGGTGTTCAAAAAGACATTAAAGTAGTTTTAGAAAGCAGTCTTTCTTTAAACAGAGAGCGTTTATCCGATGCGATTGACTACCCCCCAGCCCCATCAGGGACAACACAAGAAATTGCCAATGAGCAATACTTAAATGACTTACAAGCTGAAGGCACTTGGAGAACTACACAAAGCGGAACTGGTGCTTATCTTGTTGACCAAACAGGAAATCTTGTTCCTAAAAGTGATGGAAGTGGGTTTGTAACAGTCACCTTCGATCAGGTTTTGGAATACGCTGAAGGAATCCCAGAACGCCAAAAGGGAGATGGTGGCTTTGCAAAAACTTTTAGAACAAAATACTTCGCCACTAATGGTTTCTTTTAATGGTTGATGTTTACATACCAGAGCAAAAAGACAATAAGGTTCTGCGAGAACAGTATTTTGATTATGCAAAAGCCTCAACATCAGATGTTTTAGCGGCTTCGTTTGAGGAAGGTATATACCTTAATCCATTAAATGCTTTTGGAAGATTGATGGATCAGGGTTTTGGAAAAGGTCAAGAAGGCACTAATTTTACTGTTGATGAGTGGAGCGAAAGCGAGTTTTACCGAGATGGTATAGAAGTCGGCAGTGAAGGTATAAGCACTGGCATGGCCTCATTGCTTGCAGACCGCTACGATAAACGTGAAAGTTTTAGAACAACCCTTGGCAGATCAAGGGGCGGTTTTGGTTTAGGCACTGCACAATTTGGCGCTTCAATCGCAGCTAGTGTTATTGACCCTATAAATATAGCTTCCGCTTTTATCCCCTCTGTAACCCTGATGAGAGGCGCAACAATGGCGGCTAGGATGGGCAGAGTAAAAGGTAGCCGCCTTATGACAGGTGCTATAGATGGGGCTATTGGCGGTGCTGTTGTAGAGCCTTTGGTTATTGGTGCTGCCTACGCTGAACAGGATCGTGAGTATGGTTTAATAGATAGTTTTTTAAACGTAACTGTAGGTGCTGCTTTGGGTGGTGCTATATTTTACGGTGCTGGAAAAATATCTGACCGTTATGCAAAACTGCCTCAAAGAACAAAAGATGAGGCGCAACACACATCTGTAGGCCAAGTTATAAAAGGTGAAAATGTATCTGTAAAAGATATTGTTGAAGCTGGCGAAGCGAGGGTTGCCGCTAGAGCCGCTGAAAAAGCTGAGTTAGAAAAACCTAAATCTCCATATGACGATGACTACGAAATAGTAGATTTTCTTGATCCAGAAAAGCCACGCCCATTATCAAATATGTCTGAAGAAGAATTAGACACAACTCTTCAGCAAATTGACGCTCAAATAGAAACTGCTTCACTTTCGGAAGATAGGCTTTTAATTGAAAAGCTAGAGACTGACAAAGAAGCCATAGTAATACAAAAGCGCAGAAACGATGGTGAAACTGTTGAGCGTCCAGCAGAGCCAGATGTAGAGGCTGAGTTAAATTTAGGGGACACTTCCAGAATAGAATCTTCAATAGAAGAAATAAACAAAAAAACAGAAGAGTTAGAAACGGAAATAAAAACTATAGAAGACGGGGTAAAGGAAAGGCAGAAATTTGCGCCAAAAGGATCGCGTTTATCAAAGCCAATGAACGCTTATGACAAAGCAAAAATAAAAGATAACCAACAACAAATAGAGAAGTTGGAGTTAGAAAAACAAGAATTAGAAACAAAACTTTCTCAAACCTTGGTTTCCCAAAATCAAGCACAGCAAGACGTTTCTGCTCCAGAAGTCCAAGAGCCAGTGCCAGAGCCTAGCAATTTAGGAAATTTGTCTGAATACTCTAACGATCTAAAAGAGTTAAATGCTCAAGAGCTAGAACAAGCTGAGTTTGTTGCTAACGACATAGATGCAGAAAGCAATATTTTGTTAGAAGAAGTAAGAGGCCCAGAAAATTTAGCTTTGCTTCCTAAAGATGCTAGAAATGATTTAGACGAGATAATTAATTTAGAAGCCAAGATAGAAAAGTACGAAACGCTAGTTGAGGCGGGTCGGGCTTGTATAGTTAGGAGCAAAAGCGGATGAGTTGTTCTGAGGTAATTATAGATGCCGCTAGAAGAGAAGGCATAATATTCGACAAAGAAGAAGCCCAAGATATTGTGGATATTCTTGAAGAACGTCTGTCAAGGCGCGTTGAAAACGCTCTTGCTGATGAATACACAGACATATTTAAACTGGCTAGAAACATTGCCAAGCAAGCTAAGATCAATGCTGTTATTGAAAAAAGGGCAAGAATACTTAATGCTAAAGCATACATTGATATTATGTCTACCCTTAAAAAGAACCCAGATGATCCATCAGAAGCGTTATCAGGTGTTTTAGTTGGTACTGCAAAACTAGGAAATCTTGATAGCGTTGATGCAAGGCAACACGCTTTAAATACACACTACCAAGGAACTTTGCTAGCAGCTTTACAAGACGCTGACCTTGAGGCTGTGTTTAAAAACAAAGATTTTGAAGAGCTTATTTATAGAGCTATGTTTGACGGAGATAAATTTGACGTTAGACAAGCTGGCGGTGCAGAGGCCAAACAAGTGGCTAACATTATAAAACGTCACCAGAAAATGCGTCTTGATAGAAAAAATCTTCATGGGGCTGTTATTGCAGAATTAGAAAACTACGCAGTCCGTCAAGGGCATGACCCTATTTTGCTTAGAAACGGTGCTAAAACAGCAGACGAACTAAGGGCAGCAAAGAAAAACTGGGTTGACTACATGATGGAAGATGGAAGGTTAAGCGCAAAAACATTTGATAACAAACCAGCGTTTACGGAAGTTGATGGCAAAAAAGTTCCCTACACTAATAATATGTTTCTTGGAGATATGTGGGATAACCTCGTTAGCGGTCAGCACCAGACCGTTGGTAGCCCTGATGGAAGTATGGATAAGGTTTTGGCCTTTAAGGGGCAAGCTAACATGGCAAAGAAGTTAAGCCAAAGCCGCACTATACACTTTGCTAATGGCAAGGCTGCACATGATTATTCAAAAAAATACACTCGCATGAGTTTGGTTGATGCCGTTATGTCTGGGATTGACCATGACGCACAAGCTCTTGGCTTAATGGAAAAACTTGGCACAAACCCAGCGGCTATGTTTGACAGGATTTTGGGAGACTTACAAGATAGCAACAGAACTGATATAATTACCCTTAATAGAATAAATGTAGTCAGACTTAAAAATCAATTTAAAGAGATAGACGGAAGCAGTAAGGCTCGCGGTGCTGGCAAACCTGTGATGTTTGGAGCGGATTTTGCTGGGCTTGCTTCTGGTTGGCGTATGGTACAGTCAATGGCAAAGTTAGGGTCGGCAACTATTTCATCATTTGGCGATATAGCTACCAATGCCACCTTTATAAATTCTCACACTGACAGGGGAATATTTGGCTCATACGCTAAAGCTCTTTCGTTTGCATTTAAGTTGTTTCCTCGCAAAGAACAAAAAAGACTAGCCTACCTTTTAGGCGTTGGCATTGAAGGGGCTATGGGCAGCACACACGCTAGGTTTGGTGCTAATGATAGCTTGCCTGGGATGGTAGGAAAGGCGCAGCAGTTTTACTTTAGGCTAAATCTAATGACGTTCTGGAATGATGCACAAAAATCAGGTGTTGCTAAAATATTAGCGGCTGACTTGGCTACTTATAAAAATGATGTTTTTGGAAACCTTAACATTAGAACGCGAAACGGTTTAAAGCGATATGGCATTGAAGAAGCAGAGTGGGATGTAATGCGCCAAATGGATATGGTTGCAGCAGATGGGCGTGAATATATGTTTGCTGGAGGAATCGACAATATTTCTAGCGATGTTATAGAGGCTGCTACTTTAGCAAAAGTTAATGCTGGCAGAACACGAAAAATCAAAAAACCAACTCAAGCTGCAATTGACAAATACAAAAATGATTTAGCAACAAAATATTCTATGTATATAACAGATTCCGCTGACACTGCCATCCCAACCCCAGGTGCTAAAGAAAGAGCTTATATGAATTTGGGGAGTGAAAGGGGAACTGTTCTTGGTGAAAGCATTAGAGCTTTTATGCAGTTTAAAGCGTTTCCTATTACCTATGTAACGAAAGCAGCGCAAAGGCAGCGTTACGCTAAGATCGAAGAGGGCAAAAGCGGTGTTTTAGGTATAGCACAGATGATGGTTGGGACAACTATGATGGGCTACTTGTCTGTAACTATGAAAGATATTATGAAGGGCAAGAAGCCAGAAGAAGTGTTTGGTGATGAGTACGGACTAAACCCTAAGTTACTTACCAGAGCCATTGTTCAAGGTGGGGGTATGGGTATCTATGGAGACTTTTTATTTGGCGAGCATATGAAGTACGGCAGGGGTTTACTTTCTTCAATGGCTGGCCCTACATTTGGCAATATTGAACAAATTGACAAAATATACAGCGGTTTGAAATCTGGTGAAACTGACCTAATGACTAAAAGTGCAGTTAATTTTGCTAAAAGCAATGTGCCTGGGATTAACCTGTTTTACACAAAGACTGCTTTAGATTATTTGTTCATTCACGGCATGATGGAACACGTTAACCCAGGCTACTTAAGAAGAATGGAAAAAAGAATGAAAGATGACACAGGGCAGACATTCTACTTCCCACCTAGCCAATCAGCGAATAGATTTTAACACTCTTTCTAAAAGGGCAACATTCTGGTACATTAAGCAAGTGTTTGGAGACAGAAAATGACAGTTAGCAGCACAACCACAAAGAATAGTTATAGCGGCAACGCCAGTACAACTGTCTTTGCTTATGGCTTCAAGATATTTGATGACGATGATATTACGGTTATTATTCGTACAGATAGCACTGGTGCTGAAGCGACTAAAACCAAAACAACTCATTACACTGTATCTAATGTGGGTAACTCAAGTGGTGGTAACGTCACGTTTACTAGCGGTAACACCCCTGCATCTGGTCAAACAGTCGTTCTTATTAGAAACACAGCGCGTACACAGCTAACGGATTACACTCCAAACGATCCGTTCCCTGCTGACAGCCATGAAGATGCGCTTGATAAGCTGACACTTATTGTACAAGAGCTTGAAGAAGAGGCAGGTAGATCACTTAAAGTGTCACAGACAAACGTGATTGCTACCTCTGAGTTTACTGCTGATGCAACAGCAAGGGCTAACAAAATACTGGGTTTTGACGGCAGTGGCAATTTAACGGTTACTGAAGGTAAGGTTGATACGGTTTCAGCATCCGCTTCCGCTGTATCGGTTGGTGGTAGCCCAACGGCTTCAGCAACATACACAGTCTCATCTGGTGCTTTGGCGTTAGCCTTGGGCATCCCGACAGGTGCAACAGGGGCTACTGGCAACTCTGCTGGTATGCAGCTTACATTTAGCAACAGTACATCCGATGCTGACCCTGGTGCTGGCAAACTGGCACTAAACAACGGCACTGTCGCATCTGTTACTGAAATGTATTTTGATGATGCTGATGACAATGGCGCGGCTATATCTACATTTGTGCAGAGCTTTGATGACGTAAGCAATGCCACAGCCAGAGGTATCATATCTATTGAGAAGGAAGGCACACCAGCCACCTTTGCTTTGTTTAAAGTTACAGGTGCAGTCACAAACGCATCAGGCTACTCCAAGGTTCCTGTTGGTCATTTGGCATCCAATGGATCGTTTAGCAACACTGATGGCATCCGTGTTGATTTTAACTATAGTGGTGCAGACGGTGCTGGTTCATTAACTAATGTTGTTGGAGACACCAGCCCAGAGCTAGGCGGTGACTTAGATGTCTTGGCTAGAGATATTGTATCAAGTAGCAATCGAAGCATTGATCTTGCTCCACACGGCACTGGCACTGTAATTGTAAGAGGCAATACAAACTCTGGCACTTTAACTTTAAATTGCTCAGATAATTCACACGGTCAAACTCTAAAAGCACAACTGCATAGTTCTGGTATAACAAACAGTATGTTGTTGCCGATTGGTGCTGATTCAACGCTGGTATCTCTTATCTCAGCCGATACTCTTACCAATAAAACATTAAGCACTGGCGGCAGCATTACATCTGGTTTTGGTAACATTGACAACGGTGCATCATCTATAACAACTACAGGCACTCTTACTGGTGGTGATGTTGTTGTGGGTGATGATGTTACTGTAGCTGGTAGGGCATCTGGTCACGTTACCACAGACAATGATGGTAGTTTTGATTTAGCAGTAGGAAATGATTTCAAATGCACAACGGCTGGTGGTTTAACTCTTACATTTACAAACCCAGTGGCAGGGCAATCTGGCAACATTATGTTCATTAATGGCGGAAACCACGCCATTGCAGCCCATGCGTCTGTAGCAATAAGTGCAGCATCACTCACCGCAATATCTGCAACTGGAACATATCATCTTGCTTATTACTGTAGTGCGGCAAGTGGCAACAATACAATAGCTGTGTCAGCATCAGGAGCCTTGACCTAATGAGCGTAATTAAGGGAACAGGCGCAGGGGATCAGCCTAGCACTGGGTTTTATAGTCACACCATTGACCAGTCTTTGCGGTTTGAGGATGGCGATAGTGCGTCTTTAACCCGCACACCTGGCAGTGCTAGTAATCAAAAAACGTGGACTTGGAGTTCGTGGATAAAACGAGGCAATTTAGGCACAATCCAAACTATATTTTCTGGAGGCACTGGCGGTTCGTTAAGCGTAGAAATACAGTTTGGTTCAGATAACACAATTAGAATGTTAGACACAAACAATACATACCTTTTTATTACAAATGCTTTATTTCGTGATGTATCATCTTGGTATCATATTGTTATTGAGAACGACACCACACAATCTACTGTTAATAACAGAACAAAACTTTATGTAAATGGCACTCAAATAACTTCCTTCTCAACAGACAATCGGTCTAATTTTGCAGAAGACGAAGACACTGGAATCAACAGTGCTAATGCTCACTATATTGGAAGGTGGATTAATGGTGGTCAACTGTTTGATGGTTATATGGCAGAGGTCAACTTTGTTGACGGTACAGCCCTGACTGCCGCCAGCTTTGGCGAGACTAAGGACGGCATCTGGGTGCCGAAAGATGCGTCTGGTTTAACGTTTGGCACCAACGGCTTCTACCTTCCTTTTGCGGTAACGCAAGGTAACAGTGCGTTTTTTGATGCTAGTGGAGATGATGTTACTTTTACTCATGCTACGCACTATGACATTGCAGCAGATGAAGATTTTACTTTAGAACTTTATTTTAACACTTCAGATGTCGATGACTATGGAGATTTTGTTAGTGACTATAATGCTAGTTATTTTTTAATGAGTTATGATTTTAGAACAGAGAAAGATATTCAATTTTACACAGGTAATGGCGCTGCGTTTAAATGGACTGCGGCAGATAATGGTGATGTTGTTGCAAACACGTGGCATCACGTTGCAATCACAAGAACAGGTGAAATTCTTAGATGTTTTTTAGATGGTGTTAGACTAACCACTCTTGTTGATGCTGCAAGCAATACAGGATTTACTGTAAGTAGCGGTAATGTTACTGATTTTGGTGATAAATCATACAACAATGGAGCTTTACAAATTGGAAACAAATTCAAAGCTTTTGGGCCAGGATTTATTTCTAATTTTCGGCTAGTAATTGGAACATCTGTATATAATTCAGATAGTAACTTTACAGTTTCAACATCTGCTTTAACAAACATAACTAATACTGAGTTGCTAGCTTTTACTACAGGCTCTGTAATTAAAGATAGCAGCGACAACAACGTAACAGGTAGTGTTACAGGCGATGTTCGATTTGATTCAAACACCCCTTTTTCTGCAATTCTTGGAAAAGATGCATCTAGCAATACAAATAATTTTGCTGCAACTGGTGTTGCTTTTAGTGATGTCGTGCTAGACAGCCCGTCAGGAAATTTTGCTACGTTAAATTCGTTAAGAATAAACAAACAAACTCAAGTATTTGCAGAAGGAAATTTAAAATTTTCATCTTCACAAAGCAGCACAAACCCTGCTTGTGTATCAACTTTTGCTGTTAATAGTGGAAAATGGTATTGGGAAGTTCTTGTTGTAACGGCTGCTAATGCATCCAATAGTGTTGGCATAGCAACAACTACAGGTAATTTAGAAGATGACCAATACGCAGGATATCAAAAAGACTGGGCTTTTTCTTACCAAACAGATGGTAATAAACGCAATAATAATAGTGCTTCTAGTTACGGTTCTAGTTTTACTGATGGTGACATAATTGCTGTTATGTTAGATTTGGATAATGGAAATCTTTATTTCCGTAAAAATAATACTATTCAAGCATCTGGAGCAGCAGCTTTTTCTAGTTTATCAGACACATTTACATCTTACAGTTTAGTGTATAGCGGTGGCGCACAAGTTTATAACTTTGGACAAGACAGTTCATTTGTAGGTGCAAAGGCAGCGCAAGGTAATACAGACGGTAATGGCGTGGGTAATTTTTTCTATGCGCCGCCTTCTGGCTATTTGGCATTAGCATCTAGCAATTTGCCAGACATTACAATCGGCCCTGGTAAAAGTAGTCAAGCCGATGATTTCTTTGACATAATTCTTTGGACAGGTAATGGAACTAACGCTGGAGATCAACAAGAAATTGATGGCTTGTCATTTACTCCTGATCTTGTTTGGACAAAAGGTATTAACGCTGCTCGCTATAACGAGTTACATGATTCAGTTCGTGGTGCTACAAAACGAATTTTCAGTAACGAAACTGCGGCTGAAAGCGATGTTGAATCAATCAAAACTTTTGATAGTGATGGGTTTACTGTAGCAATAGGAACTGGTGGTCAGAATGGGACTAACGCTAATACCACAACGCATGTTGGATGGTGTTGGAGAGCTGGAACGGCTGCTTCTGGTACTGAATCTGGAAATAATCCTGCGTTTAGTAGCTCATCAAATGCTACAGCGGGTTTTAGTATAGTATCTTACACAGGGACAGGGGCGGTTGGAACAGTATCTCATGGTTGTGGGGCTGTGCCAAAGTTAATAATTTGTAAAAACAGAGATGCCACAGACAACTGGGCAGTCTATCATTCTGAAACAGCTAGTGATGCTGAGACTGATTATTTAATACTTAATACAAATGGAGCCGTAGCAGATAGTGCAGATTGGTGGAATGATACTGCCCCAACTAACAGCGTTTTTACAGTAGCTACAGACCACTCAGTAAACGCTGACGGTGAAAAATATATAGCGTATTGTTTTTCAGAAATTGTAGGCTACAGTAAAATCACAAGCTATACTGGCAACGGTTCTGCTACAAAAGGAACATATGTAAATTTGGGATTTCGTCCTGCGTTTTTATTTATGAAAAAGCCTGCTGGAAGTGCTTGGACAATTATAGATAGCAAACAAAACCCAACTAATCTTTCAACTACAACAAGATTAAGGGCTGATGATCCTGCTGTCACAGACACAGCCATTCATTTAGATATTCTAAGCAATGGATTTAAAATGTACGACACAGATTTAAATGCCGATGGTGCTTTGCATATAGTTTATGCTATTGCCGAAACCCCATTTAAATTTGCTAACGCAAGATAGGAGAATATAAAATGCCGTGGAAATATGCGGATGGAACCTTAAAAGAAGGACGAGAGTTTACTGGTACTGATGGTACACAGTATCCTAAAGTCTGGATGCGTTATAGCGACAGCGAAAAGGCTGCTATAGGGATAACTTGGGAAGACCTGCCAGCAAGTGCGGCTCCATACGATAATAGGTTTTATCACGGCAGAAAAGAAAATGGAGACTTGATTGAAAAAGCTATAGCTGACGTGAACGAAATTGATGAAGACGGAAAAGCTATAAAAGACAGAGAAGGTAATCAACTTGTAACTCTTGGCTTAAAGTCTATAGCTGTAGCGCAAGCGAAAAAAACAGCAGCAAGTATGCTCGAACCTTATGATTGGTACGTTACTCGTAAGTCAGAAAAGTCTACAGCAATTCCAAGTGCAGTCAGTACATTTAGGGATGCCGTAAGAACTGCTTGCGCTTCAATAGAAACTGCAATCGGCAAATGCGATACCCACGCTAAAGTTAAAGCATTGTATGATTTACCTGTAGATAGTGACGGTAAGCTTACAGGTGATCCTGCTCCAATCAATGCTTGGCCTGATGCAATCTAATGGCGAAACCTACTGTTGCATCTATACAATCCCAATTCAATACGCACGAAGCTGTATGTGCAGAAAGATGGAAAGAAACTATCCTTAGAATAAAAAGAATAGAACACATAATGATAGGAACTGCTGGGACAACTATTGTTTTATTGTTAAGCGTAATAATGAAGGGTTAGTATGGAACCTATTTCTACAGCACTTGCAGGGATAGCCTTATTTAAGAGTGCTGTTGATGGCATTAAGTCAGCTATTGGAACAGCTAATGATTTAGGTGATATTGCTGGTTATATTGACAACTTGTTTGAAGGTGAAAACCAAGTACAAAAAAAAAGAAACAAGAAATCTGGCGTTGGAATGGGCGATCAATTTGGTATTAAGTCTGTTGCACAGGAAGTTATTGATGCAAAATTAGCTAAAGAACAAATGCAAGAAATAGCGACTATGATTGATATGAGGTTTGGTCATGGCACATGGTCAGGGATTGTAGCCGAAAGAGCTAGACGCATACAAGAAGCCAAAGAAGCCGCATTAGCGGTTAGAAGAGAAGCTGCAAAGAAACAAAAAGAATTAGAAGAAAACATAAAAACAGGGCTGATTGTAGCAGGGGTTATATCAGCAGTAATTGCATTGTTTTTCATAATGATAATATCTATGGCAAAAGCACAACAAGAAATAGTAATGTTATGAGCCAAAAAAAATTTCAAAAACAATCTAAATTTGCTGAGTATGACGAGGACGGTGACGGTATTGTTAGCGATGCTGAACTGATGCACGTTAAAGAAATAAAAGCAACGGAAGACAACCTTCGTAAACATTTGGCACAACTTAGGATGGCTCGTTATACCTTGATCTCAATGGGTGTGTTTACTTTGTCTATGTTCTTTATGCCATTAGATAGAGTTACAGCTTTGTCAGACATATCTAATTTATTTTATATTAGTGGCGCTGGTATTGTAGGTGCTTACATGGGTACAACAGCGTGGATGAATAAAAAATAAAGGTGGTAAATAATGCTTTCTACTAAGAACAAAACAAAAGTAAAAAAAGTTATTAAGGGTCTTAGCAAGGCTTCTAAATCACATGCTAAACAGGCCACAACTCTTAAAAGTATGTTAAAGCGTAAAAACAAAAAGTAATGTGGCAAGCTATAGTTACTGTATGTTTTATAGAAGCAATGACAAAATGTGTTGTTCTTGAAAGCCAGCAATGGTTTGAGACTGAAAGAAGTTGTAAATCAAGGGCATTAGAAATGGCTGGGGATGTACATAAATATATGAAGTCTCACAAGCCTGTTAGATATAAATGCCGTAAACTGGGAGGGGGCATGTTAACACAATGATTTGGAGTATGAATAACCGAACGACTACAGCACAGGCTTTAGCAAATAGGAGAAGGCAAAATGTTGCAAGCGTTGATAGGGCCAGTGACAGGATTACTGGACAAGTTCATAGAGGACAAGGATCAGAAGAACAAGTTAGCCCACGATCTAGCGACAATGGCAGACAACCACGCACAGGAACTAGCGAAAGGCCAGTTGGCGATAAATGCTGAAGAGGCCAAATCAAAAAACCTGTTTGTGTCGGGCTGGCGGCCTAGCGTTGGCTGGTGCTGTAGCCTAGCTTTGTTTGCTCACTTTTTAGTGTTCCCAACTATGGATGTAGTGACGGCCTACATGGGGATAGAAGCTGTACCTTATCCTGCTTTTGACATGGATAGCCTTATGACTGTATTATTAGGTTTATTGGGATTAGGTGGGATGCGCAGTTTTGAAAAAGCAAAAGGATTAACGAAATGAAAAAAGGTTTATATGCAAACATTCATGCCAAGCGTAAGCGTATCGCTGCTGGCTCTAAAGAGAAGATGAGGAAGCCTGGAAGCGAGGGTGCGCCTACAGCAAAGAATTTTAAGCAATCTGCAAAGACTGCTAAGAAGCGGAAGAAGTAATGAACAAGAATCGCTTGCGTGAGGAAATAGCAGAGGATGAGGGGTGTAAGTACGAAATATACTTAGACCATTTGTCACTGCCCACTTGCGGAATAGGGCATCTTGTTTTGGAAAGCGATGAGGAATACGGCAAGCCAGTAGGTACTGTCGTTGAGCAAGAGCGAGTGCGTAAGTTATTTGCTCTGGACATTGCTGTTACTATTGATGAGTGCAAGGTTCTTTATCCAGACTTTGATGAGCTTCCAGAAGAGTGCCAGCATATCATTGCTAACATGATGTTTAATATGGGCAGACCTCGCCTTAGTGCTTTTAAGGGCATGAAATCTGGGGTTGATGCAAAGGATTGGGATAAAGCTGCTGACGAAATGGTAGATAGCCGTTGGTACACACAAGTTCCTAATCGCGCTAGAAGGCTCGTAGACAGGATGAGGGCGTTGAGTGATGGCTAAGACCCCTGCGTGGCAAAGGAAGGCTGGCAAGAGCAAATCTGGCGGTTTAAACGCTAAAGGAAGGGCGTCAGCTAAACGTCAGGGCATGAACCTCAAGCCACCTGTGTCGGCAAAGCAAGCTAAGAAGTCACCGAAAGCTGCCGCTAGGCGTAAAAGTTTTTGTGCTAGAATGAAGGGCATGAAGAAGAAGTTGACCAGTAAGAAAACAGCGCGTAACCCTAATAGTCGTATCAACAAAGCATTAAGGAAGTGGAACTGTTAAATGCCAATGGGTGTAGGAACTTATGGATCAAAGGTAGGCCGTCCAGCAAAGAAGATGACAGCTAAACAAAAGACATTGCCAGCATCTTTGAAAAAGAAAATTATGAAATCTAAGAAAAAGTAGGAGAACAGTTATGACAAACTTTATCAGCTATGAAACTTTTAACCGTAGTAATAGACAAAACCCAAGGCATGTAGAGAAGTCATCGAAACCAGCCAAAAAAACAATGGCTGCGCCAAAGACACTGCCAAAATCGAAACCGCAAAGGACTAAGATGGGAAACAAGGTTGAGTGGGTGTTTCGTTAAGAAAAAATAAGGGGGCATAACCCCCCTATTTACTCCACTATTCTACTCTCCATATATAAAAACCATAGCCAGCTAGGTCTGGCCTTTTGATCTTTTGTGATCTGTATTTCATGTTTAATGAATACAATGTACGCCTAATCCCTTCATACTCAGTATTATCTTTGCAAAAAATCCTATCCCCTATTTCCAAAGATTGCAGGGCTTCTTTCCTAGTGGGCTTCTTGGTGGGAAGCGGCACCCCTTTCTCTATTACTATTTCTAAACACCTTGTCAAAACAACTCTCCTTTGAACCGTAACATAGTAACTGCCCAGCCCCATTGATAACCCAATGACCGCTATATAATGCCATTTCTTTTTGGCAATAATCGCAATGCACTATACGGTTATCAACGTGCTTGGCTTTTTTCTTAGAACGGTACGTCACTATCGTCTAATTTTTTAGGGTGATATTGGCCTTGGATTGTATCAGCAACTTGCTTAAACCCACCTTGAGATACGTTGTCGGCTGGATTGTCACCGCCTTCATACTCGACAACCCTGCTAATGCTAACTCCTATTGAGCCATCATCATTGGTAAACCCTTTGACACTGTAGGTTTGATCCCCGCGAAACGTAACATCAGCATTTGCACCATCAACGTAAGGTGTCCACTTGTTATTGCTGTACGGTGCTTTGCCTTCTTCATTCTTGAACAAACGAATTGAACAGACTTTTTCATATCTTCTCATAATTTACCCCTGTGGTTTAAGTTTAGTATTCATTACTACAAGCATAGTCCTAGCCGTTTCATATTTATCTGGATCAGCAACTTTCATCTTTTCCATCTGACTTTTGAAATGACCAGTGTTCATGTAGTCTAATAATTCTTTATGCGTTTTAGTGTTCTTTAACCTTCCGTCAATTTCACGCAACAACGCTTCCCACTTGTTAGGCTCATCAGATTTCTCTTCTGTTACTGGTGGTGGTGGCGTGGGTGATGGCGTAGGTGTGGTCTGTAACGCCTCAGATTTGCGCGTGACAGCATCCATCTCATTAGATGAAGCATACTCGCCACCAGCTAGGCCGAGGCTACTCAGTGCGCGTCCTATGGCTGATGTTTCTGCGTTCTCCAAGGCTGATGTTTTATTAACGTGACCATCACCCCTGATTTCTTCAGCCATACCAGAGCCTATCTGGTTGCCATTATTATTGCTTATGGTGGCTTTGATGACAACTCTATGCCCATCATCAACCATTATCTGTGTATCCACACCATAATCCAGGCCAAGGAAACGCCTAAACGCTTCCATTCGATGCACAACTTGGGTGTATTTTTTACCACCACGTTGCGTAACGCCATGTGATTTGTTCAATTCATTAACAAAATCCATAACATTATTTAATGGGTTTTCAGCCATTAGTGTGTATTCCTTTCTATGCCTAGCTTGTCGGCAATTAAATGTGTGAACACAGACAAGGCAGTTTCCATTGACGCAACCTTGTCGTTTAGTTGCTCAACGTGCTTCTGAAGATTGTCAACGTGCTGCCATGCCTCGT
>Ga0209634_1001400_pt1 | contig 17578 bp, 6 predicted proteins | sample LinPmetageLP40_FD_184043 | JGI IMG/M metagenome (GOLD analysis project Ga0209634, IMG submission 184043) | Marine viral communities from the Pacific Ocean - LP-40 (SPAdes) (version 2) | ecosystem: Environmental > Aquatic > Marine > Oceanic | place: Pacific Ocean | collected 2010-08-26
ACTCTGGAGTATTAATACCTACAAATCTAATACGCTTTTTTGTGTTAATGCTAAAGCCTAAATCTATATAGCAGTCTATAGTATCTCCATCTATAATTCTATCAAGCTTTACTTTGTATTGATACATAGTTAAAAGATTACGTAGTTTACTCCAAATTTAAAGTCATACCACTCTCTATTCCAGTACTTATTGTATTTACCTTCAACAAACGTACCTAAGTGCTTGTTTATTTTATAACCAAGTATCAAACCACCACTGTAATCAAGCCATTGACCATCATTATATTTTTCATAAGAAAACTCACCGTTGTCTACGTGAAAAGGCATTAAACTAGCCCAAGCATGTGACCAAAATGATTTTGTGTAACGGTAGTAATCAAAACCTAAAACAACAGAGTGTTGTATAATTTGATCTAACTCATTACGTTTTCTTTCAGTATAATCAGACAGCATTGTAGGTATCACAACCTCTTCCCAAACCTCTTTGCTTGTGGCAACGAGCTCTCCATCAGGAGAAAAATACTCACTAGCAGCTACGTTAACATTATAACCCTCTTGTAGCGCTAGATAAGTGTAATGTATATTGCCATTGCTGAGCACCCATTCTGCTAAAGGATCGTAACCATACGGTTCGGATAACCTTTGAGCAAGTCCAGCATTGAAAGACAATTTGTCATTAGCTTTATATCTATACCTTTGTGATGTTTCAAAGTATTTAATATCAGCAAAACCATCTTCTAGGTATTCGCCTTTTAATATATACTTGTCATCTACAAACCTTATAAAGTGATGCTGATCTAAATATTCATTACCTTGTTGTCTCTTATAATCTACTTCAAATAAAAATTCTAAGCCACGTACTTTACCTACATTAGCACCATCTGACCATGACTCTTCTGTACCATCGTAAAATGTTTGTGCTCTATTTTCGTAACCAAACCTTGCTATCTTACGTATACCAAGAGCTAAGTTATAATCGTATGGCGTTTCTACAGTTACAGTTTCTAAACCATTAGCAACAGAAAACACATCTACATCAGATATAGAGTTACCACCGTTAGCTGCAGCATAAAAAGTAGCAAATTTAAAATACTTTTTAAAGTCTTGTGAACAACATTTTTTCGGTGCCGCGCAAGCAGTCAATGCTATACACAATATTATTATTAGTTTTTTCATATTTAAAGTTTTGGTAAGCTTGGCTTTCTAGGTGTTGGAACCCTTGGTGCCATTTTTTTCTGAATTTTTATTTGTTTTTTAGTATTTTCTAGTAAAAGATCTTCAACTCCAAGATCGTAACCACTCCAACCTCCAAAAGCACCAGCTTGTTGCCACCATTGGTTTTTCATATCAGCGGCTATACGTAGGTTGTTTATTTTTCTTATTAACCTTGCTGTTGGTAAATTTGTACCAGCCTCAATAACGTTTGCATACGCTAGTATGCTTGGGTTGTCAATGTTCAATCCAATTCTATCTATAGCTTCTCGATTATACCTAAACGTTCCTAATCCAGAATAACCAAATGTTTTTCTAAACTTAGAGCCTAGTACAGGGGAGTAACTTAATAGTTGCAGTATTGTTTTTGTGTGATCAGCATTGTAACCTTTACCTTTTTGTTTCTGATATTCTACTATAGTATTTTTTACAGTTGATAAAACAGCGCCCGGTATACCTACACCTCTTAACTGTGTATCAACCATGTTGTTCATCATTCTTAAAGTTCTTTTATCAATCTCACCATCTTCAAAAGAGTCTTCACTATCCATTGAAAAAGCGAACATAGCATTTTGCAAAGCTGTAAATGCTGTTGACTGTATAAACCCATAATAAGCTAACTTTGAAAAATTAGTTTTTTTATCGCCTCTGCCGTTTATAAGATCTCTAACTGCTTTTTCTTGTATTCTAGCATATTGCATAGGCGTGTTACCCCAAGCAAACACCATTCTGCCCATTGGCCCAGCTTGAACTTGTGATATTAAATCTGGTCTAGACGACTGTTGAGATGTTTCTGTTATTTCTTGAAAATCTAAAAAAGCTTTTTCCTTAGCTTCTTTACCGCTAAACCCTTCTTTTATATATGTTTTTATTCTATTTCTATAAAAACTAGCACCACCAGTAGCAATTGCAAAACTATCTGCAATTTGAGTAGGAGCAAAACCTAGTTTTATTAAATGTGCAAATACTTTTCTAGCACTTCCCGCGCCTCCACCAGCCGCGACTTGAGCAAGCTCAGCTTCGGAAACATTGTATTTTAAGCCAGATCGTCTTTGCTTTAACATATCAGAATTAAATATTGTTTTAAAATCTGCCCAATATTGTTTTGGGTTTGCAAAAGCTTGACCTGCCTTCACAGGGTTGTTGTCACTCCAGTTTATGTAGTTAAAAGTAGATAAAGTCTGTAAAGTAGCAGATCTAGTGTTAAACCACATAGTAGCACCAACAGAACCGTTAATAAAGTTCATATGCATGTTTACAGCTTTGTTTTTACCTGCCGGCCTATTTGTACCAGTCTCCATGCGCCAAAGTATATCATTTAAAGCCTCAACGTAAGCAGGTCCTTGTGTAGCTTCTATTTTAGCCATATTTGGCCCTTCTAGCTTACCGTTGTTCCACTTACCAAACATCAACTCTCTGTTTTGTGTAAACTCTTCAAAATGTTTTTTTCTACTACCAGTGTTTAAATGACTATGTAAGTCACTAACTATAGAACCAGCTTCCCAGCCTTCAGTTGGTTTTGTGTAGCCAGCTTCTAGTTTAGTTATAGCACTTAAGTTGTTTGAAAAACCTAAAAGCATTTGATCATTTAAAACAACGTCGTTTAGTAGTTTAGCATCTGATTTACTTAAACCAGGTATTTCAAACCCAGCCTGTGTCCACCTGTGAACTCTCACTGCTTGGTCGTATGTAAATGGTTCTCCAGGTATTTCAGTGTTAAGTTTCTTTTTAACACCAGGCAAAAGTTTACCTAAAGCTTTATAATCCATAACTAAAGTTTCTTCAGCAGACGTAACGTTTCTAGTGCCTCTTGCATAAGGGTCGTGTAGATGTTCGTTAAAAAACTGTTGATGTTGTTCACCTTCTTTGCCTCTACCAGTTAAGTTTTGTAGTAAACCTTTAAAATCTTGAGCGCTAGGTACTATAAAAGACTTTGTATATTTTTTTCTACCTAACATTGTTCCTTTACTCTTAGATATTTCTTTTCTACCAATACCAGTAACATCACTAATTATATTGTTCATTGTAGATCCTAATTGCTCAGACTTCATTTGAATTGCAAGTTGAACACTAGATTTTATATCAAGTTGGTCTAAAACATTTTTAACAGCTTTAACATTTGGCAAAGCGTCATCAACAAAATACATATCGTTATAACCTTCACTAAACTTTTTAAGCATCCACATTGCTTTAGCTTCACCTGTGCTATTGCCTAACCCAGTTATGTTTTCAAAAGGTATTTCAGCACCTTCTGATTTTAAAAAATCAAATATTGCTTTAGCACTTTCAGGAGCTCTTGCTGTTAGTATAAATACGTTTTCGTTACCATACTTTTTTATTTGGTTTTTTAACTTTTGCATTAATGGTCCAGGTCTACCGTTTGTAACTTTGTTAAAATCAGTAAAATCAAACTTCCAACCTTCTTTACCTAGTTGTTCTCCAACAAAAGGCCAGTCATCTGCTGATATTTTTTTTCTTTGATTACCTTTAGTTGCAAATATAAAGTTGTCACTATCACCAGCCGTTTTATCAAAATCAAAAGTACTCATACCTCTTGACTTTTTAATAATTTTTCTTCCTTCAGAAAAAGCCTTTTCTATATTATTAGACATGTTTAACAACTCTTGATTGCTTGGTGTTAAGTCTTCTGATTTTAAGCCAAGACCTTTTCTAAGTTGATTGTTAATTTTTTTAACTGTATTTGCTGCTTGAATAATACCCGTTGTTTCTTTCCACAACGTTTCACCAGTCAATAAATTGACAGTGTTTTGTAATTCTGCATATTTTTCAAAAACATTAGCTATACTTTTTACACCTGTGTCTTTTAACTTATAACTTGTTGTTCCGTCAGCGTCTGTGACTAATTGAGTTTCTTTAGTGGTTATTGATTGATGATATTGTTCTGACAAAGCATCAAAAGCTTTTCCAAAAGCCTTTTTATTACCTCTAGTTCTAACCATTTGATCTAAAATATTTAGGTTAAAATTCATAAGCTGTAACATGTGCTCAGAATACAAAAAAGAACCTTTTCTAGGATCGCTAGCATCAACAACCTCTTTTTTTGCTCCAGGTATTACTTTTTTACCACCTAAAATAGTTGTTGTATAAAGATGTGTAGCTGTAGCTCTAGCAAACCCACCTGTTATACTCGTTTGGCCTTGTAGTAAAAATGAAATATGGTTTATTGCTTTTTTAGCTTGCGCAGGTCCTGCCGCAGCTGCTTCAGTGTAGTAGTCATATATTTTGCTATACACATATTTTTGTAGCTTTCTGTTAGCGTTTATAGTTTGTTCTAATGTAACTTTTTTACCGCCTTTCTTTTGTTTTGGCGTTAAGTAGTCTCTCATTTTATTAACAAACTTATCCATAACCTTAGGATCAGTGTTTATGTTTTTAAACTCTTTGCTTAAGAGTGCGTCTTGAACAAAACCTCTAAACAAAGCGTTGTCTGTTAATTTAACCTGCTCAAGAAAAGGCATTTCTTTAACAACACCTTTAATCTTCTTCATTATAACTTTTCTTTCAGTAGAAGTCATAACCTTATCACTACCTGCAAATTTATATTTACCAGAAAAAGTAAACGAGTTAGCTATCATTGGACCTAGCGGACCTTTTGGATCTAAAAGTACATCTGAAAATTCACCAAGTATTTTAGGTAAAAATTGTTTTTGATAACTTTCAATAAAGTTTTTATCACCTACTCTATCTCCAAACCCTCGCATATCCAAACCTACAGGGTTTCCATTTTTATCAAAAGCTCCTAGTTTGTTTTTCTTAAAAAACTCTGCTATTTTACTAGTAAAGCCAGCATACTTACCTTCAAATATTGTTATAGGTAAAGCCATTTTTTCTTTACCAGTTAAAAAAGCTCTAGAAGATGCTTCTTTTGCATAAAGATCAACAATTGTACCTTCAAAATTATATGTGTTTTTTAATAACTCTTTTCTAGTTTCTAAATCAGTTACGTTTGCACTTACTATATTGTATAGTTTTTCTGGTGTTATATTTTTTTCACCTTTTATTTGCTCTATTATGCTTATTGCTTGGCTTTCTGTTATAACTTCTGATTTCAAACCATCAGGGGTTGCACCTCTAAGTCTTTTTATAGCTAAGTCCATTTTCATAGTCTCATACTTATTTTTCAAAGCAGGGTTGTTATCAACCATTATTTTAAACTTAGCACCAGAAGGTGTTTTTGGATTAAGCACATCTCTAGCTATTTGGCTACCAAGCACATCCCCCATGTACTGCTTAGCCATATTTATTTTCTTTAAAATAGTACCGGCATCTCTACCTGTTGTAATAAGATCTACAAACTGTTGTACTCTTTCAGTCGTTACTGATAGCTTTTCGTATTTAAAAGTTCTAGCATTAGTTCTAGCTGCTTCTTCAGTAGACATTTCAGAAGTTTTATACTTAATAGGCTTGCCATCTGGCCCAAGCATTTTTTTGTAAAATATTTTAAATATACTTTTTGCTATTTGACTATTTTCGTAAAAATCAGGTGATGAGGTTTTTGGCATGCTACTTAACATCATTTTACCATTTTTGTTTATTTCAGGTATTGCAGCGTCAACTTTTTCTTTAGGCGTTTTGTGTATTTTTGGTATTATACCAAATATTTCATTTGTAGCGTTATTAGTTTCAACTCTCATCTCTAATGTTGTTGGCCCGTATGTGTCTTTTTCAGTTGAGTTTTTAAATATATCTATATACTTGTTTTCTACTAAAGTAATATTTTCTTCATTTAACTTAAACTTTACACCATTAGAGCTTTCAAACTCAAAGTTTCTTAGCTGTATACCTTCATTTACACCAGATTTTGTTTGCTTACCTAAAACCTCAGCATTAGTTTCACCACCTTCGTTAGTCAACACTTTATCTAACACACCAACACCTTCAGATGTTACCGCGTCTTTAGAAACTGTAGTACCTTCACTACCAATCGCTGTTGATTCAGATTTTTGATCAATACCTCTTCCTTTTATTTCTTGCATTCGCCAAAGCAGCTGACCAGTTATCCACGTGGACAATTTTTGTTTAGCACCAAAATTAGGATTTTCTACAGTTTCGCCTTTTTTATTTACTATTGTTTTTCTTGAATCAACTAATTCGTATTTTTCAATAATATCTGATAAACCCCTTTTGTCAGTTAGCATGTCAACTACTAAATCATACCTATCGCTACCAACACCTCTTTTACCTTCTCCTAGCTCAATTCTATATTGGTCAGGAACTTTTAAATTATACTTGTAGATAGCTGCGTCAATCCAAGGACCAATTTTACCACCAACAAGTGGGTACATTGCGTCAGGGTTTAACGCTGGGTTTGTTAGTCTTCTATAAAGGCTTTTGTTTTTGTCAGATGTTGTTTCGCCTTGAGCGCCATCAAAAAGTTTTTTATAATCACCTTGCAAGTCTTTACTTAACGCTTTTGTATCTATACTTTTGGTTAAGTTTTCAGAGTTCATTTCTTTAAAAGCATATTCTGCTCCTGACTCAGCTATCTTGTCAACACCTTCGGTGACAAAGTTATCCATTTCCGCAAACAACTTATATGAACTTTTGCCCTTGTTAGCATTTTGCATGTAATCACCAAACCATCTTACAACGTCTTTTTCCTTAGACATATCATACCTTCTGTTTGGATTTAATGACTCGTGAAAATCAATAATTAAATTTTTAAATTTATAAAAACCGTTAGACTGTCTTATTTTGTAGTAATTACTTTTTTTACTCATGAACTCAGCTACATAAGAAAAGTACTCCCACTCTTTATCGACAGTTCTTTTTTTACCAAACTTAGCTTCTAAAACATCTTTTAACGTAAGCTGTTCTCCAGTTTTTATATTTATACCGGATCTACCACTTAACTCTGTCATTTCAGTACCTAGAGTTATAGTTTGCGCAATGTTTTGTAAGTTGTTAAAAAAGTTGTCTTTCATAACAGCATCTCTGCCAAACCTAGAAAACATTTCAAAATGAAGTTGTTCGTGATGTTTTACGCCAGGAAAATACTTTTCTAATATATAAGTAATTGTAGTTTTTTTGTTTTTATGTTCTGTTATGGCTTTTGTATTTTTCCATTTTTTATTATCTTCACTTCTTGATTCATCTTCTTTTTTTGCTTCTTTTTCTGTAATAACTTTAACCTCTAACTCACCTCCATTTTCTTTAGCATCTTTTTTAAGCCCATCGTGCTCTTTGTCTATAACTTTTTGCCCATCTTTTTTGTTAAAGTATTGCATTTGAAAATCTATACCTTCTATTCTTGATAAAACATCAGCATAAGTTTCTTGAAGTTTTTCGTAAGTTTTTAACTCTTTTTCACTTAAATTGTTTTTTAATTTTCTTTGAACTGTTGGATGCCAATAACCTAATCTATTTATTTCTTTTTTACCTATATAGTTTTTGCCCTTACCTCTATTACCATCGACAATATCATTAATTTTTTCAAACAATTCGTCTTTAGCAAACTGTATATTTTTTAACTCTTTAAATTCATACATTGCTCTAGCTTGCTTACCAACACCTAAAGTATAAGCAAACATACCATTATTTATAACTCTTCTGGTTGTTTCACTTAAATCTCCGTAATTATCTTCAATATATTTATCTATAGAACCATCGCCATTCCACTCTTTCTTCACCGCGCCTGCAAGTTCAGAAAACTCTGACGAACCGTTAAAAGAAATCGGAGTACCAATAACATAATTCATTAAAGATGCTCTAGCGGGCGAAAGACCTTTAAACATACCACTTATAAATCTTCCTGCACCAAAACTCATTAAACCAAAAGCAGCTCCTTTTAAAGCAGCTGTACCATCGTAATGACCTGTCGATCTACCTTCTGCAACATAAAACTTAAAAGCTTCTGCGCTACTTACTCTTGCAGCGCTAATTCCAGCTGCATAATCATAGTAGCTTTTTGTACCTTTTAACCATCTTGAAAACTCAGCAACTTTGGGTACAATATTAGCAACTCCAGCGCCTATTTTTAAAAACTTACCAGCACCCCATATTTCAACTAAAAATCTAGCACTACCCCCAATACCAGTAGATATACCGTCTCTAAACCATTGGTCGTGCACGTGTTGTTTTTCACTTGCTGTCATAGGAATACCTAAAGCGCCTTGCGTTCTAGAAAAACCTGTTATTTTATCTAACTCTGTAGTACCACCAGTAAAATTATTTATAAGATTACCATAAAATCCTGAATTATCAAACGATTTTACAGCGTTGTGAATAGTGTCTTTAAGAGTGCTTCTGTCAATACTTTCTACACCTTCGTTTAAAAGATACATTCTTTTATAAGCTAACTTATCTATAGAGTATTGTTTTAAATCTTCTTGTAAGGCTTTTTTTACTAGACCAAAATCTTTAGAAAAATCTACAGATTTTGTGCCAGCAGTTATAGTACCAAAGTATTTTGATTTAGAAACAACAGTGTTATCAACAGCGCCGGTTATAGTAAATGAAGTTCCCTCATCATGCATTTGAATTAGCTCTGACATTTTTTTAGGAGTTTCGTATGGTTTTCCATTAGGCCTAATAACCCTATATTCTTTTTCAAACTCATCGTTAAGCTCGTTTAATGCTAGTGTATTTTCTTCGTACTTAGCTTTTAAGTAATCCCTAGTGTTCATGCTAGCGTCCCTCGTGCTTAGCTCTTGAATTCTAGTATTTACCATTAAAGGAACTCTTATTTTATCACTGTCTCTTCTTGAATCAATATCGGTATCTGTGTGATGAATATTTCCTGTAGATAAATCTAACAAATGAAATCTACCATCGGCATCACCAGCTGCTTGTTTTTGTTCTTTTAATTTTTTTATTGCTAGTATATGCTTTCTATTACCACTTGGAGTGTCTTGATCCCCATCGTCAAGTTTTAAAACTAACTGCGCTATTTTTCTATCATACTCGTTAGTAAAAGAATTTGCATCGTCTTGAGTTCTATTGCGCCACCACATATCCATATCTTCGTCAGTAGAGCCGTTTTGAATCATTTCATATCTTTCTTTAGTAGCTCTACCCTGCTTTTTTATTTCAAGTTCAATTTCTAACTGCTCGTAAAATTTGCTTTCAATAGCATTGTAAACATCTTTTTTAGAAAGGTTAGGGTATTGTTTAGCTATCATGTCATCGTTAATACCAAGCGCTTCTATAAAACCTTTTGTTGGGTTTGGTAAATAAGAAAGCTGTTGAAAAGTTGTTTCGGGTCCGTTTTGAAAAACAGTGTTTTTTAATTCTGGTTCTACGCTTAAACGTTTATCAAGAAGAAAATTCATAGATGCATCAAGCTTTATAGCGTCTACCATGTACTTAGGATCTTGTTTTCTATCAAGCTCCTTTTCAATTTCTAATCTTTTTTTAGCGTTATAATTCAACGGCGCGATAGAAGGATTTGTTTTTTCTTCAGCAACAGACAATCCGCCATCAAAATCAAAAGTACTCGCTCCTTTATTAAAGTTAAAGTCTTGATTTATAGGTGTAGGATTAAAGTTAAAACCCCCAGTGTTACCGTCAGGATTTAAAGAAATTTCATCTTCTTCTCTCATTTAGTCTTTTTTTAACATTATGTTATTATCGCTAGTAAGTGTTACTTGATCTTGATCCATAAACCTCCATATATTTTCAAACTGTAGGTGTGTTGATTTTGCTAATTCACTGTTTTGGCCTATTCTCGCCCCTTGTATAAAAGATTTTTTTGTTGTGTAAGTTGGGTTTAAAGGATCACTAAAGTCTGGTACTTGTTCAGTTATATAATATCCTGTACCTTGATCTCCTTTTTCTATAAATTCTAAACCAAAACCTTTTTTCAACCTAGTGTTAAAGTAGCCAGCAACGTTGTTGTGATGTTTTGCAGTATTGTACATTCCAGAAATAGTCATTTTACCATTTGTAGTTCCAACTAAATCAGCATCGTACTTAGCCATACTTTGATTCATTTTTCTTGTAGCATCTCTTCCACCAGCTGTACCAGCTTGATTTTCAAAAGTTGTCTCAGGACCAACGTAGTTGTTACTTAAAGTTTCGTGCGTATTAGCTATGTGTTTAGATATTAAACCAGCTAGGTAATCAGAGTTTGTGTCATCAAACATCCAGTCTGTCGAGTTTTCTTTTTTAGGATCAAATCTTTCATACATGGCAGGATCTTCTAATTTTCCGTTTTTCCAAAGGTTTACAAAAGATAAATTTTGATCTCCATAAGTACCTGTCATATCTGTTTCAGCAAACACCTGCACGCCTTCTGGGCCAGACTCAACAAGCTTTGAGTACATGTCTCCTTGTGTTTTTGTTTTACTAAAAAACTTACCTTCTTTTTTATTTGCTTCTAAGTTTCCTCTTATGTCTCTTTCAAAAGCTTCTACTGTAGAGTTTCTTAAATTCCAACCGCCATCAACATCATTTAAAGATACCACGCTTGCTCCCCCTTCTTTTTTTCCACTTAAAACATCTTCATCGCTTGGTGTTGCTCCAATAAAATTAATCCCACCGTACTCATCAATAGACATTGTGTGGCTACCTGTTTTTCCATATATACCACCAACTGTTTCACCATCAAAAGTTCTACTACCATAAGCAACTTTACCTATATCTGCACTCCACTGCAAAGTGTTTTCGTTATATCTTTTTACATTACCACCAACATTCATTATAGCACTATTAATATCGTCCATTTTATCTTGTAAAGCCGGGTCTTTAGTTTTTTGAAACTGAACTGACAAATCATTATATTCATCTCTTTTGCCTCTAAACCATTGTTTTGTAATATTTTTTTCTTTTTGCGAAAGCGTTCCAAGATCACCTAGTTTTTCTAGGTTTTCCATTTCTTTTTCATGACCTTTTTGCATAGTAGCTATTGACTGCGCTTCTTGCTTTGCTTGATTAGCTAAAACACCTGTAGCTCCCTTGACAAAAGCTTCCATGCTTCTGTCTTGGCCTCTACCAAGCATTTGGTCATACGATTCTATTAAGTATTTGTTTGCCGCCATATTATATTATTTTTTAATTTTATGATGGGGAAAATCCACCTGACATAGCTTGCGTAGCTAGTTGGCCTATACCACCATACAAAGCTGCGTTAGCTGATTGAATAGCTTCGTCTGCTCTACCTTTTCTTTTCATTGCCATACCAAACAAAGTTTCTACTCTATTGTTTTCTAACGTTCTTGCTTGTTCAGCTCCTTTAAACTTGTATATATCTGTCATTTGTTGCCCTTTAGCTGTAGCCATTTCCATTTGCATCTCACCTTTAGCTTGAAACGCTCTATTTTGTGCTTCTTGCATACCTATTGAAGCAGATGCTTTTTGTGTACCTATTTGATTTTGGTTCATTAATGCTTGAGCTAAACCAGCTATACCACTACTACCAGCAGCACCAGATAAAGCTGACATAGTGTTTGCTTGGTTTTGATTCATTTGTTGTGCCATAAATTCAGCTTGCTGCGTGTTAACCGTTAAATCTTCAAAAGGATTATTCATTTTAGCATAAGGGTTTGTCAAGTCACCAGCTAAGTTTTTATACTCTTGAGCTTCATAAACTTTTTGTCTTTTACCTAGTTCTGCAGCTGCAGCTCTTTGCTCTCTTTTTCTTTTTTTTCTTCCAAAAACACCTTGTAGTATACCACCTATACCTTGTGCCATTTGAAACTTGTTCATAGCGTCGCCAGACATAAAAGGATTTCCACCACCAGTATTATTACCACCAGGATTAGAGTTAAAGTTGTAGTTAAGGTTGAGCCCATCACCAAAAGATGTGTTTTGGCCTCTTGGTGTTCCGTCTAAATTAAAGTTAGATATATCAAATGTATTTTCTGCCATGTCTTGTTTTTTTATATGTATATAGTTACATTTATTGGTTATTATTTACTACTTTTTACAACTTCAGCGCTAACTGAAAATAATTCTGCCGAAGCTGTTGAATCGTTTGTCATTTCTACCTCTGCAAAATAACCACTAAGACTAGACGTGCTTATTTTATTATCTTTTCCAAAAAATATAAAATCGTTAGCGGTTGGTAATAGTTCTGTACCAGTTGTTTGAACCGTAATACTATATGTTGTTGTTCCAGTGATAACTTCTATGCACTCACCTAACTGTACAATATCTCCAACTTGTTTACCATCTTCTATTTTAACAAAGTATATTATATCCCAAGCACCTTTGTCTGTTTGAGAATCAGTATTTGTAGCTGTTGCTGATATTTTTGCTTGTAGCGAAGTGTTTACAGGGTTTGGTAGCGTTATTGTTATTTCTGCCATGTTATGAATTTATTGTTATATTTACAGCCGTTTCATTACTGTCTTGCTGCCCGTCATTAGCTTTGAATTTAAGATCAACATTAGTTGTGTTACCACTTGCTGAAGTATAGCTTATTGTTTTACTTCCAAGTGTTAAATTTTGAGTTTGATTATTGCAAGCAAAGGTTTGTGCTTGACTGTTAGTATCAGTATAAGCAATTGTACCGTGCGCCGGGAAATGCGTGATTATAAATGTTAGTGGATCGTTTTCTGGGTCAGTACCAGTTAGAACAATCTCTATAGCTTCATTTACAATTGCATCTATTGCTTGCCCCGTAACTGTTGGTGCCTCGTTAAAACCTATTATATTAGCCGCATCTAAACTACAAGTTTGGTTAGAAGAACCAACTGTTTGCACTTTTACATTACCGTTAACTTGCATTATGTGATGAAAAGTTAAAACCTCACCCGCAGCAATAGTGCCGTTAGGTGTTGCGCTAAGAGTCACAGAAGTTCCATTAACAGCAGTAACTATACAAGAAGCGTCGTTTACTCTATTTATATTAGCACTAGTAACTCTCATACCTACTGCAATACCAGCGTTAACGCCTGAAAGAACAACCGCTGTTGTATTGGTTGTAGAGCTACCATTTGCTTGGGTTGTTGTGGGTACTATTTCTCTGTTCAAATTATTAAAGAAAAGTTCAGTACCTCCGGTTAAAGTGTTAACTTGCCCGCTTGTAGTGCCAGAAAAACTGTTGGCTGTAAATTGATTAACGTTTTTTAAAGTTCTAGTTACAGACCTAGATGTTATAGCCCAAGCAAAAGGATATTCTTTACCCCTTGTTGACCCTGCTCTATCGCTATTAGTAACCGCTGTCATAGTAACTATAAAATTATTAGCAGATTCTATTAAGTTAACAGTTGTTGTTATAAAACCTTGTTGCGATAAAGAAACAGTGGTTGGCGTAGACATTGTTAAAAACGAATCACTAGCTATTTGTGTCATTACTATAGAGTATGTAGTGTTTGCTATGCTTTCTGGAAAAGTAATTTCTTTAGTAAAAGTACCGTTTGAACCAATTGTAACGGTTTGAGAACCACCAATAATTGATGCGTTACTTGCGTTTTTAACGTCTAAAGTTAAAGTTGCGGTTGCATCTCCATATATAGTTAATGTTCTTGTTTCAGAATAAGAAAGTATTAAACTTTCGTTAAAATCAAATCCATAAATTTTTCCAGTTGAATTTGTAATATCTAAATTTGCTCTAGCAATAAAACTAATTTCATCACCCTCAACCTCTTTTAAAGGAACTTTGTATTTAACTGCAAAAGCTCTAGCGGTTAAGTTTTCTCCAGCTATAGAACCAGTATCACTTATAGCTACACTATAATCATTTTTATTATTAACATTGTTCAAGTTTATTGTAGGTGCAGTTTCAAACTGATGGCCAGCTGTAACTGTAAATGTTTTTGTAAAAACTGTAGAAGTTGTAAAAGGAACTCCAGAAACAGAATATGAAATTGAACTATCCTCGGTGCAATTAGATTTAGTAGTTTTAATTATTCCAGCCATTTTATTAGTTTTGTGTTAGGTTAGTTACTACAACGGCTTTTAATAAAGAAACTAAATTATAAGCTGGCATTGTTCCAGATATAGGTACTTTAAGTCTAACTACGTTTGTATGTAGGCCAACGTGGTCGCTGCTAGCTGTCCAAGTACTGCCATTAATAAAACCATCTTCTTTTACAACAGTTCCCATTAAGCTGCTTGGGTCTGAAGATTCAGTTATAGTTACATCACTAGCTTTAACACTCCACTTTTGACCATTTAAAACTTGAGCATGTACATAGAAAAATTGATTTTCAGAGCTTATGCTACCGGCAGCTCTATTAACAGTTATTTCTTTAGTTGTTAAAGTACCGTTTGACTCTGATGTGTTTATTATATATTTAGGGTATCGTACTTCACTTACGTTTGTTGTTGCAATAGAAATGTCAGATATTACACCGGCTACATTTTTACCTTTAAGTATATTTATTTTAGTTCCTGTTGCTACAAAAGTTTCTGATATAACTCCAGTTCCATCATCTACTCTTCTAGCGGTATCACTAACACCTGATATTTGAGAAAAACCAAGAGCTTTGCTTAATGGATTTGCTGTTACATTAATAGTTGCAGACAAAGTATAAGTTTCTCCAATAATTAAACCATCAACAATATCTTTTAAGAAAGTAACAAAGGGAGTGCTTTTTGCAACACCTGTTATTTGTGTAGTTGAGTTTAACGTAAAACCAGTATTGTCATGAGTTTCTCCTACGGCAGCTGGATTACCATCTTCGCTAGTAGGGTAATCACCAACACCACTACTACCAGCATAAATACTACCAACTAAAGCAAGCGTTGGGGATGTTTCTGGTGAAAATATTCTAATATTTTGAGAATATTTAGTTGTGTGAGTACCACTAGAAACACTTACAGCGCTACAAACTCCTAAACCTTGAACACTAAGCTCTTTTGGATCTAAATTAGAAACGGTGTTAGCTGTACCTTGAATATAGTTAAACCATTTACCTTCTTTTTCTTTAAACTCTACAACCTGGCCTTGCTGCTCACCTGTAGATATTTTATTACTAAACCAACCATTTGTCGTTAAACTTATGTCGTCATTGTCCGACGTGTATATTCTAGACGTTGTCCCTTCATAGTTTAAACCTTTAAAAATTTTAATATCAGAAGGTAGATCGTTAAATATAAATTTTATTGTTGAATCATACTGCACGTCGTAAAAATTATTTCTTAATGTACTTGCGTTATGCTGGTAAAGCTCACCTTCAAAAACAGTGTAATAGTCACCACTTACAGAAAAACCATTTTCAGGAATAAAAGATTTTAAACTGGTCCACCCGTTTACGTTTTCAGCAAAACTTACTGTTTTACCATTTAAAGTAATATTGTAAACGTCTTTATCTTCATCGTAACTACCTATAATTTTGTCAGCAACAGATAAATTGTCTTTAAAAAACGTTGACATACCATATTTAGATATATCAGTTAGTCCATCATTTGATAATCTTAAAATTGCGTTTCTATTTTTGTCAGTAAAATAAACTCTATAGCCGTAACTTGCAAAAGACTCTGGATTCTTAGATATTCCAAACTCACCAGCAAAAGGAACTGCTTGTCCTAACACGTTGTTTGTTGACGTTAAGTTAACATTTCCATCTGCGTTAAACAAAGCGTCTTTATTAGCTAATATTTTTAATGTTTTATGCTCACAAAATGATATTACATTTGTATTTCTAGTAAATAATTTTTGTATAGTACCGTAACTTGGATTTAAATCTTTTGTTATTTTCTCTGCTTGAATAAACTGATTTAAATTATTTACACCGCTTTTGCTGTTAAATATACCAGAATATATTATACCACCACCAAGAGTTTCTTCTTGATAAGTATCTAAAAAAGTTGTACTAACCCTAGGCCCTTTATCAATAGTAACTTCGTTAAAACCATCTTTAATTCTGTTTGTTTCAACACCATTACCATAAGCAAAGCAATTAAACCAATTTAAAGGTATTTCGTAGTAGTAATTAAAACGTATTGACGAGCCTTGGTGAATAACATTACCATTTGCATCTGTAACAGGTACATTAGGAGCGTATACAAGTTGTTTTGTTTTTAGCTTTTGTTTAAATTTAATGTTGCCATTGTTGTCTTTTGTAAAAATTGTTACAATAGAACCAGCTTCAACGTGTTTGTTTTGCTCAGCGTAAGGATTGTTTCCTTTTATTATAAAACCTGGGTCGTTGTAAGCATCACCCACAAGTGTTATTTGAGTGTCCGAATCAAAAACACCAGTGTCAATAGTACCATTAGGCTTAACAACACTAGTTTCTATAAACATGTTGTCTCTAGGTATTAAAAATGATTTTGGAGTTTCATAATAAAGATTTAAATCAGAAGTTTCTTTTGGTTGAACTTCAAAAACAGCGGGGTTTGAGCTACTAAAAGTTCTTCTATCATTAATTGGCACTAATATTTGTAATTCTGAAGTATTAACAGTTCTACCAGAGTGTGATGTTGCTGTATTAGGGTCGTTTTCTGGGTCGGTTTCAACAGAACCATCAAAAGGTATTATTCTATTAGCAAGGTTTGAGGTTGTATTGTCGTTTAAAAACCTAGAAGTAGGAGACCAAGTAATAGCCTTGTCTAAAGTTAATCCAAATCTAACACCACAATTTGCTCTATGGAAATCACGCGCATTAGATGGATCTGGATTAGAATGGTTGTTTACATCTACAAACTCTGCTTTTAAAACAGTATAAATAGTACCGTCTGGATCATCTGTCCACCTAAATTTAGTACCTACTTTTTTCAAAGCCCTGTATAAAGTGTAGTTTTTTTCTATTTGATTTTTTTGAGGTCCATTAGGCGAATTAAAAGAATAACCATCTGGGCTTGATGAAGATTTTTTATGACCAGGACCCATGTTAAACAACCTAAAATCAACGTGCTTACTACCTAGCTTAAAACCATGACCATTAGATTGGCTTCTTAAAAAATGTTGTGGAGTGTTTAAACCAAAAGAGCCTTGGTTCCAAGCCCAAGCCTGATCTATAGCGTATCTTTGTCTGCCCATAGCATGTCCATGAATTTGTTGCCCAAGGTCTTGAGCACCTCTATAGCTCCAATAACCTTTCATAACACCATCAACGTCACCGTTACCTTCAATACCGCCTTTAGCGTACAACGCTGGATCACCATCAATAGTTGCTTCTCTAGAAAAAGTTAACACTGCATTATCTGGAACACTTACCGTTGCGTTAAGTATTGCTGTATGTGCAGCTAAAGCTGTAGTTACTGTTGGAGTATTAATATCTAACACAACGTTTATTGAAGAACCTGTTGTATTTATATGTGTTACTTTTAGAGAGTTTGAAACAGAAGGAGCAATGTTAGGAGATGTTATATCAGCACCTACTAAAACGTTTTTAGAGTCAGTCGAATCAAAAGTTAAAAGGTTTGAGCTAGAGGTTGTGCCATTTACTTTCGCTGTTATATTACCTCTAAATTCATAATCTCCATTTTCAATAGTTTGTGAAGCAAGTTCGTTTCC
>Ga0209634_1001401_pt1 | contig 17578 bp, 27 predicted proteins | sample LinPmetageLP40_FD_184043 | JGI IMG/M metagenome (GOLD analysis project Ga0209634, IMG submission 184043) | Marine viral communities from the Pacific Ocean - LP-40 (SPAdes) (version 2) | ecosystem: Environmental > Aquatic > Marine > Oceanic | place: Pacific Ocean | collected 2010-08-26
AAAGTACCACAACAAATGCAAGACCAACCGACTGCGGGTACGCCAGGATATAACCTATATAACAGCTCTGGTCACTCAGACGGCTGTATAGCGTTTCAGTACGGTAAAAATAGCATAATGGACACAGAACGCTTACAACCTCCACAAAGTTTCGTAATTAAGCCTGAAGTGGGTAAATTACTTTTATTCCCTTCTTGGTTACAACATATGGTTTACCCTTTCTTTGGCGAAGGCGAAAGAAGAACTGTAGCGAGTAATCTTAATTGTTGGGATATACAACAACAAACTACATTATCAAAGGAGATACAATGAGTGACAAAGAAGAAAACACAGTAAATATAAACAATACTGAATTAAAAGAATCAGACATGACCGACCAACAAAAATACTTGGCAAAGCAAATCCAAGATTTGCGAGTAAAAAGAAGTAAAATTAATTTTGAGCTAGATCAAGTATTAGCCAGTTTAAATTTTTTTGAAAGCTCGTTAATCGAAACAACAAAATCCGTAGCGAAAGAAATTTTAAAGGGAGGAAAGTAAGATGGGTTGGTGGAAAAAATTTATAACAGTGCTCACGACTTATCAAAGCTCTAAAGATGAAAGCAAAGAAGAAGAATACGAAACAGTTAGAACTAGAAACAAAAAAGGCCGACATGTTGCAGACGATTCAGATACGCCAAAAAACAAAGCGTATACACGAACAAAGAAACCTACAAAAAAAGTTACAAAAAAAGTAGTAAAGAAAAAATAATGGCCACAGCAAAAGACGCACTCAATCAAATACAAACACATGAAAAAGAGTGCGCCTTGCGTTATGAAAATATAGAAAAAAGACTAGAGGAAGGCTCGGATAAATTTAAGCGCCTTGAAAATTTACTTTGGGGTGTTTATCCTTTTATAATCGGCTCAATAGTTTTAACTAAATTTATCTAATGGAAGAACCAATTAAAAAAAAGTTAGAGCTAGATATAGAGGTAACTCCCACTAACTTGTCTCTAAATCCATTTCAAAAATGGATACATCTAGCTAAAACCGTAGACGCTTGGCGAATATTCCCCCGTGTTTTTGTTAGCGTCTACATCGTTTTACTCTACAAAGTAGTAACTTGGTTTATGACCTTACCAGAACCAAATTTAGAACAGTCAGCGTTAGTTTCTATAGTAGTGGGCGCAATGGCAGCAGTATTTGGTATCTACGCAGGCACGTCAGGACAAAGCAAGACTTTTAAAGGCGAAGAATAAATGGAAGCCTTTAGCCTGATAGCAGAATTAGGCTTACCTATTGCTGGTGCGTTAATTATGGCCTACTTTATATTCTTAATTATGAAACAACTAATGGATGGCTTGGTAGCTGAAATTAAAACTGTTCAAGGCATTACCAAGATGCTTATTACTAGAGCATCAATTATGAACAACGATATTATTAGAATTGACACTAGCGTATCTTCAGCACTTAATTTAAAACCAGACTTAGAAAGAATAGCTAGAGCTGAAAACTTTGTCGAAGATGGCAAAATAGATGCTCGTAGAGATTGATGGATATTGTTAAGTTAGTATCAGATTTTGGCTTTCCTGTAGTCATGGTAGTTGGCCTTGGTTATTTTGTTTATTATGTTTGGCAGACTATTACTAAAACAATTGATCCAGCAGTAGCTGAAATGAAAACTACTATCATAAGATTGACCGATCAATTGAGGTTGCTAGATCAAGATATGATAAGGCTTAAAGAAAAAGTAAACACGGCTTTAGAATACAAAGAAAATGAAAAAGAAAAAATCAAAAGCTGACGAACAGGTAGAAAATTTATTCTTAATTATTATGGCAATAAGTGGAGCCGTATTAATTTTTTATAGTGCTTTTGTTGGCGCAGACGAAATAACACACGAATTTAAAAGTCCAAGTTTTTCAGGAGAAAATACTTCTTCACATTACTTAACTATAGAAAATCAAGAAGCCAGTCGTAAAAAAGAAATACAAGATAAGTTAGTGCAAGAACTAGAAGATTTAGAACGAGATAAAGAAAACACTACAGTAGCTAGATTTATTCGTAATTTAGAAAGTAGAGTTTATGCAGAACTGTCGAGACAATTAGTTAATAATTTATTTGGAGAAGATGCTAGCACTTCAGGAACAATTAACTTAGAGGGTAATAAAATAACTTACACAAGTGATGGAGACTTTATAACATTAACCATAATAGAAAATGACGGCACCGAAACCACTATTACTCTACCTATTAATTCCTTTACTTTCTAGTTGTAGTTTATTTGAAGCAGATCGCATGCTTAATAAATTAGATAAAGAACATGAGTATTCTAACGTACTAAAATTACAATCAGTAGAACTTGCTAATGTAAAACCGCCCAAAGACAGGCCTATAGTGGCGGTTTACCCTACAAGTTTTACAGATCAGACAGGACAAAGAAAAAGCAACAGTGAGTTTGCTTTATTTAGCACAGCGATAACTCAAGCTCCCAATGTATTACTTATAAGGGCCCTTAAACACGCAGCTGGTGGCAAATTTTTTAGAGTGGTAGAACGTGTTGGATTAGACAACTTAACCAAGGAAAGGCAATTGATACGCTCAACCAGAGAATCCAGAAAAAAAGAAGAAAACTTTAAACAACTGCAACCACTGCTTTTTGCAGGAGTTTTGGTACAAGGAGCAGTCATTGCTTATGATGCTAACACAAGAACTGGCGGCATCGGTGCTAGGTATCTAGGCATTGGTTCAAGTATTCAATATAGAGAGGATGTAGTCACTGTAAGTTTACGTTTAGTTTCTATTGCTACGGGTGAGATATTAATTGAAGTTATGTCAGAAAAAACTATTTTAAGTTATGGTCAGTCACAAGATGTTTTTAAGTTTATAGAATTAGGCACAGAATTAGTCGAGCTTGAATTTGGCAACGCCAAAAATGAAAGCTCTACCATAGCACTACAAAAGGCTATTGAGGGCAGTTTATTAGAACTTATAAAAATAGGTTATGACAGAAAATATTGGGTTGAACAATAAAGACGATCAAGGTAATATGATTTGAGGTTTTAGTGTGAAAAACATAGCATATATAATATTTTTATTAATTTCTGTCCCTAATGTTTTTGGAGACAATGAAATATTTATAGATCAGTCAGGTACTGGTGCTAACCTTGATATAGAGCAAATGGGTGGAAGCAACTTAGTAGGAGGTGCTACCGCCACCGCAGGCTCGATGACTGCTTTAGACCTAGATGGCAGTAGCATGACCTTAGATATAAACCAAATAGGTAGCTCCAACATATTCAGAGGAGATATTTGGGCAGATAGTTACACAGGTTATTTTAACTTTGCAGGAAACTCTAACAACTTTATGATGCAGACTGACCCTAGCAACACTTACGGCGCAGATAGCTCTAACGTAAACGTGCAGGTTACAGGTGCTTCTAACTCATTGACACTTAATCAGGCTACTAGCGCTTTAGCAGCAACTTTAGATTTAGATTGGATTATTCAAGGCTCAAACAACACAATTACCTCAAGCATAAATATTGATGGAGCAACTAATTACATGGATATAGACGGTAGTGATAACTCAGTAACTTATACGGGTACAGGCGTTACCGCTTCGTCAGGCGGGTACTTTCATTTAGACCACACAGGCGGCCAAAGAGCGTTTACAATAAACCAACTTAGTACACAAAATAATGACTGGCTTAAAATTATATCATCTGGCGGTAACGCTGCTTCTACTTTCTGCGTCAACCAAAACGATCAAGGCACAGCAGTCGGCTGCTGATATAGGCGGTATTTCCGAACTTACAGGAACAGCATCTATAGTTAGAGACAAAACTTACGATGCTTCAGTTAAATTCAACATTCAACAAAACGATGAAGCAATAACTACCAATGGTAGAATGGCTATAAGGTTTATTGATGATTCGCAAGTAAAACTCACCGAACACTCACAATTGACTATAGATGAATATGTTTTTGATCCAGACCCTAGCAAATCAAAAATGTCTCTCAAATTTGGTTTAGGTACTGCAAGATTTATAACAGGCACCTTTAACAAAATAGATAAAAAAAATATCTCTTTATCAACTCCTACCGCTAATATCTCAATTAGAGGTACAGATTTTACTGCTACTGTCGATGAATTAGGCCGCAGTTTAATTATTTTATTGCCTGATGCGCTAGGTCTTTCTAGTGGCGAAATAGAGGTGGTGACAGCAACAGGTACAGTTTTATTAAATAAACCTTTTCAGGCTACTACAGTTTCTGTGTTTGAATCAAACCCCAGCAAACCTGTCATACTAAATTTAAGTCTTGATTTAATTGATAATATGCTAATTGTCACGCCACCAAAAAGAAAAAATATTGCTGCAGAAGAACAACAAAAAACTACAAAAAAAATATCTATTTTAGACTTTAATGATTTAGATATTGACTATCTTGCAGAAGATTTTTTGGACGCAGAAAAAGAGCTTGAATTTACAGAGTTAGACATAGACTCACTAGATACCAATTTTTTAGAAGATATGCTAAATGTTTTGGACGCGCTTGCTATTTCTGAAAGTGAAGACGCTTTAGATCAAGACGCATCAGGAATAAGAATTACAGGAACCGACATAGGCCAAGATAAAGACACTCAAATAACTACTTTGATTACAGGGCATATAGTCAGCTTTAGAAGAAATGTAGGCAATAACGCTAGACTAGACATAGACGGCGCAGGAAGTTACACAATAATTTTGATACAAAACGGTGTTTCAAACACTATTAAAGTCAATGGCGGTAGCGATTCTTACATAGGAATATCTCAAAGCTTATGAATGTAAAAATATTTACAGGCTTGTTAATTTTGTTAGGAACACCACTTTTATTTCAAATATCAATTCTGGAATATATTAAACTAAAAACTTTTGATACTTTTGTAGTAACTCCAGAACCCTCTGGCAATTTTGTTATTTTAGATATTACCGAAGAAGATGTAGATGCAGCGGGCGGTTATCCGTTTCCAAGAGAAGAACTAGCTAAAATACATTTAGACTTATTGCGTAATGGAGCGCTTGGCGTTGGTTGGGTATTAGCATTTCCACACGAAGACAGGTTTGGCGGTGATTATTTTTTTAAAGAAGCGTTAGGTTATTCTCCATCTGTTATAGCTTTGTTTGAAAATAACAACGGCGTATATCCTGTCACACACGGTACTGTAACAATAGGTCAAGACGTAGGTGGATATATGGCTGGTGGTACAGTCAAAAACATAACTGGGCTAAATGCTTTAGAAGGCATAGCTTCAGCTCCTGTAGATATAGATAATTTAGTCAGAAGAATACCCTTATTATATAAAAGTCCTGATGGCTGGATAGCTTCATTTGGTACCCAAGTTTTAAAAGCCCTTACAGGTTCAGACACTTACATTATAAAAACCAATGCTAACGGCATACAAGAAATAACAGTCAAAGGTATTCCGCCAGTAAAAACTGATAGTCTTGGTAGAAAATGGATAAGTTGGGTGGTTCCACGTGAAACATCTCTGGCAGAGATGGAGGTAGACGGCAAATTTGTATTTGTTGGTGTTACTGCAAAAGGTGTGATGCCACAAATAGCTACCCCAGTAGGGTTACTTGAGCCACACAAGATACAAGCAGCATTAGCAGAATCAATACTGATAGAAAATAGTCCATATATTCCTGATTACAGCATAGCTGTAGAAATTTTAATTTTAATAATATCCCTGCTATTAGTTTGGGTTGCGTTAAGTAACTTAGGAATTACAACAGGAGCTCTTTGTTTTGGTACTATCATGCTAAGTACCGCTTTCGGCGGGCATTATCTCATACAACAAGGTTTATTAATAGATGTAACTTGGTCTTTGATCAGTCAATTTATAATGGCTACGATAGCCTTTTATCTGCGATTTAGAGAACAGTTTAAACTCAGATTACAAATTAAAAAACAATTCGAGCATTACCTTGACCCAAGACAGGTTAAACAATTACAAAAAAATCCTGATTTATTAAAATTAGGTGGAGAAACCAAATATTGCACATATCTTTTTACAGATTTACGTGGATTTACAGCTTTGAGTGAAAAACTCGGTCCTCAAGAAGTTACACAAATTATGAATAAAACTCTGACAGCACAAGTAAAAGTAATACAAAAACATGGCGGTATGATTGATAAATTTATAGGCGATGCCTGCATGGCTATATTTGGTGCACCATTACCATTAGAAGACCATGAAAAAAAAGCCGTTACAGCTGCTGTTGAAATACAAGAAGCTATAAAAGAACTTAATAAAACCTTGGCTACCCCCGTAGCAATAGGAGTTGGCTTACAAACTGGATATGCAGTAGTAGGTAACATGGGCAGCGAGACAAGATTTGATTATTCTTGTATAGGCGATCCAGTAAACACTGCAGCTAGATTAGAGTCTGCCACAAAGGAAGCGGGTGTAGATATTTTAATTGGAGAAGAAACTGCAAAAAATTGCACTTATGTGTTAAAGTCATTAGAATCAATCAAAGTAAAAGGTAAAAAGGAAGCTTTAAAGATATATACATGGGATTCAAATTAAATTTAATACTAGGTGGTTTATTGTTAGCGAGCATAACTAGCTCAGGTTTGTATATTAAATATTTAAACAACCAAGTAGTCATACTAAAAGCCAATCAAATTGTTTTGACCGATAAAATTACAGAACAAAACGAGTCAATAAAAAATTATTTGAACAAACAAAAAGAAACCATGGCTCAAATGGAATCGTTAGAAAATGAAAAAAAGGCAGCCATGCGATCTGTAACAGAATTAAGAAATAAATTTGCTAAACATGATTTAAACAATTTGGCTCTTATGAAACCAGTTTTAATTGAACGCAGAGTAAATTCTGCATCAAATAAGGTAATGAATGAATTAATATCTCTCACATCACAAAATGATGAAAATATCTCTCCCGATAGTAATTAGTTTATTCATAGTCTTGGGCGGTTGTTCTCTGCTGCCCAAGGCGCAACCTGTTGAAGTCAGGACTATAGCTGAAATACCGCCTATGTATCATCCGCCTCTGCCTATGGAAATACAGGGAGTTGGTGTCAAATGGAAAGTGCTTACGCCAGAAATAATGAAAGAATACTTAGAATTAGTAGAAGCGGGTAAAGCACCAGCTATGCCTTACTATGCTCTGACGACACAACAATATCAAAATTTATCTATTAATTTAGCCGAAGTCACTAGATACACTAAAAATATTTTATCTATAGTTTCGTACTACAGAGAATACGACAAACCAAAGAAAAAGGATAAAGGAGAATAAAATGAAAACTACACAAGAAGGCTTATCCTTAATAAAAAAATTTGAAGGCTGCAGATTAGAAAGCTATTTGTGCAGCGCTAATGTTCTGACTATAGGTTATGGGCATACAGCTGGCGTAAAAGACGGTGACACAATAACAAAGAAAGAAGCTGAGGATTTATTGGCTGAGGATATAGAAGAATTTGAAGATTATGTAAATAATTTAGTAGAAGTTGAGCTCAAACCATACGAATTTGACGCACTTATAGCATGGACGTTTAATTTAGGCCCAACCAATTTGAAAGAATCTACTATGTTAAAAGTATTAAACGAAGGCAAATACAACGAAGTCCCAGCACAAATTAGGCGTTGGAATAAAGCTGCTGGTCAAACACTAGATGGCTTAATTAGAAGACGGGAAGCAGAATCTTTGTTATTTCAAGGAGAAGAATGGCACGAAGTTTAACGATATGCGATACTTGCACTAGGCGTTTTACGCTTAGGGCTAAGTGGTTACTATGTCACTACCTAACTGCTTTGCCCGACTATAAATAAAGCATGAAAAATATTTCGTTCAAAGATTTTGATATCCTTTCACAACAGGATCAACAAGAGGCTTTGTCTCTTTTAAACAGATATGAACAAATAGACAAACAAGAATCTTGTCAAAACGATTTTATTGATTTTGTAAAACATTTGTGGCCAGAATTTATAGAAGGCAGACACCATAAAATAATAGGTGAAAAATTTAATAAAATTGCTGAAGGCAAGCTTAAAAGACTTATAGTTTGTTTGCCGCCTAGACACTCTAAATCAGAGTTTGCTTCTACTTTTTTTCCAGCATGGATGATGGGCAGAAGAGGTAATTTAAAAATAATACAAACTACACACACCGCTGAACTAGCAGTAAGATTTGGTCGTAAAGTAAGAAACATAATTGATAGTGAAGAATACCAACATATTTTTCCAGAAATTAAATTGCAAGCAGATAACAAATCTGCTGGTAGGTGGACAAGTAATCAAGAAGGCGAGTTTTTTGCCGCTGGTGTTGGTGGTGCAATTACAGGTCGTGGTGCCGATCTTTTGGTTATTGATGATCCACATTCAGAGCAAGATGCACTGTCACCAAAATCACTAGAATCTGCTTATGATTGGTACACATCAGGACCCAGACAAAGATTACAGCCTGGCGGTATTATAGTGATTGTTATGACGCGTTGGAGCACTAAAGATTTGGTTGGTAAAGTTTTGAAAAAACAAAGTGATGAAAATGCTGACCAGTGGGAAGTAGTAGAGTTTCCAGCAATAATGCCAGAAACAGAAAAACCTCTATGGCCAGAATTTTGGAAAAAAGAAGAACTTTTATCTGTTAAGGCATCTTTACCTGTATCTAAGTGGAACTCACAATGGATGCAAAACCCAACCGCAGAAGAGGGTAGTATTATAAAAAGAGAATATTGGAGACGTTGGGAGCACGAAGATGTGCCTGACTACAGTTATGTGATACAAAGTTACGATACAGCTTTTTCAAAAAAAGAAAGTGCTGATTATTCTGCCATAACCACTTGGGCAATATTTGGTACAGAGGAAGATAATCCAGACGGTATAATTTTACTAGATGCTAAAAGAGTGAGAGTAGATTTTCCAGAGTTGAAAAAAATAGCTTTAGAAGAATATAGATACTGGGAGCCTGATTGCGTACTCATAGAAGCCAAGGCTTCAGGTACACCACTTACCCAAGAACTTAGAAGAATGGGCATACCAGTCACCGCTTACTCACCAAGTCGTGGTCAAGATAAAGTTGCGCGAATGAACAGCGTTGCGCCTATATTTGAATCTGGCATGGTTTGGGCTACCGAAGATACTTTTGCTGATGAAGTTATAGAAGAAATGGCTTCTTTTCCTTATGGCGATTATGATGACTATTGTGATTCTGCTACAATGGCTTTAATGAGATTCAGGCAAGGCGGTTTTTTGTCTTTAAAAGAAGATTATCAAGAAGAAGCTAGTTTTTTAAAAAAGAATCGAGTAGTTTATTATTAATGGACAAAGAGATACACTAAACGCTATGGCTATAGACAAACCATTAGGTACCGAAGACAATCCAGATGTAATGAGTCGAGGTTCCGCCGTACAGATTTTTTCTGAACCTACGCGAAACGATCAAATAAAAGAAGCAGCTGAAATATTAGTCAATGAAGAAGGTGTTTTACTAGATGACGAAATAAATCAACCTGAGCCTGCAGCTCCACAACAATTTGATTCTAATTTAGTAGATTTTGTTGACCAATCAATATTGCAAAAATTAGCTGCTGATCTCGTTAGCTCTGTAGAAAGCGACAAATCATCAAGAAGTGAGTGGGAAAAAACTTATACAGATGGCCTGAAATATTTAGGCATGAAATTTGATGAGTCAAGAAGTCAACCATTTGAAGGTAGCTCTGGTGTAATTCACCCGATTTTGGCAGAAGCCGTGACCCAATTTCAGGCGCAAGCTTATAAAGAAATGCTACCAGCCAAAGGTCCTGTAAAAACAGAAATTATAGGCGCAAAAACTGTAGATACTGAAAACCAAGCAGAAAGAATCCAAGAATTTATGAACTATTACATTTTAAATGTAATGGAAGACTATGACCCAGAATTAGATATGCTGTTGTTTTATTTACCACTTGCAGGCTCTGCGTTCAAAAAAGTTTATTTTGATACCGTTACCAACAAAGCTATATCTAAATTTATACCGCCAGAAAATTTAATTGTACCGTATGAAGCTAGTGACTTATCTTCTGCAGAAAGAGTAACTCATTCAATTACTATGAGTTTAAACGAAATAAAAAAACAACAAATTACTGGTTTTTATGCAGATGTAGAAATACCAGAAGAAAGTTTTGGCAATGAAGAAACTGATATTTCAAAACAAATTGATCAGATACAAGGTATAGAACCCAGTTACAAAGAAGACCGTAACAGAATAATATATGAAATCCACACGGTCCTAGATATAGAAGGCTTTGAAGATATAGACCAAGCAGGCAATCCAACAGGTTTAAAACTACCATACATAATTACGATAGACGAAGAGTCAGAGACTGTTTTATCAATAAGAAGAAATTATACAGAAGGCGACCCTTTAAAAAATAAAATAAATTATTTTGTCCAATATAAATTTTTACCTGGTCTTGGCTTTTACGGATTAGGTCTTTCACACATGATTGGTGGATTATCTAAAGCATCAACGTCAATTTTAAGGCAACTCATAGATGCAGGTACATTAGCTAATTTACCAGCTGGTTTTAAAGCTAGAGGCATGAGAATTAGAGATGAAGACGAACCATTACAGCCTGGCGAATTTAGAGATATTGACACGACTGGCGGTAGTCTAAGAGAAAACTTAATACCACTGCCTATAAAAGAACCTAGTAATGTACTTATGCAATTACTTGGTTTACTTGTAGATTCAGGAAAAAGATTTGCGGCAATAGCAGATATGAACGTAGGTGATTCTAATGCTGCTATGCCTGTAGGCACTACAGTTGCCCTGCTTGAACGTGGCACCAAGGTTATGAGTGCAATACACAAAAGATTGCACTACGCACAGCGGTTAGAATTTAAGCTGCTTGCAAAAGTTTTTGGTGAATATTTACCGCCAGCTTACGATTTTCAAACGGGCTCAGCGCCATCTGAAATAAAACAAGCAGATTTTGATGGCCGTGTAGACGTAGTGCCAGTGTCAGACCCTAATATATTTTCACAAAGTCAAAGAGTAACACTAGCCCAAGAGCTGTTACAAATGGTGCAATCTAATCCACAGATACATGGTCCAATGGGTATTTACGAGGCTTACAAAAGAATGTACTCGGCACTAGGTGTAGACAATGTAGATGCTTTACTGCAACCGCCACCTGACATGACACCAAAACCCATAGATGCGGGTTTAGAAAACTCAAGCTTATTAATGGGTCAACCAGCACAAGCTTTTGAAGGACAAAACCACGAAGCTCATTTAGAAACACACAGAAGCTTATTTTTAACAAGCGTTGTGCAACAAAATCCACAAATACAATCTATGATTATTAGTCATTGTATGCAACATCTACAATTTTTAGCTACTCAATTAGCACAAGAACAAATACCACAAGAAGTACAAATGCGAATACAAGAAGTACAAGCTCAAATACAGCAAGTTTCTGCAGAAGAAGCACAGCAAATTATGCTAGAAATACAAATGCTACTAGATCAATACAGTGCGCCTATACTAGCTCAATTGACGGATCAATTCTTACAATCAATAGGTCAAGGCACAAGTCAAGACCCATTAGTAGAAATAAGAAAAGCAGAATTAGATTTAAAAGATAAAGAAATTAATTTAGAAGCAGAGCAATTTGTAGCCAAACAAGAACAAAGAGGCCAAGAAAAATTAATGGACAATGAATTGCAAAAAGAACGCATAAATGTGCAAAAAAATATTGCAGATGATAAGCTAAACGTAGCAATGGATAGATTAGAGCAAAATGCTAATCTTAAACTATTAGAATTAGAAACTAAGATCAGAGGATAATATGAACACAAGAGAAAAGGCTTTAGCCCAAATAAGAACAAAAAAACGTGCAGAGGAAGAGGCAAAACAAGTTGCAATTGCAAATGCTAAGGCAACCAAGGCTGCGAAAGAAGCAACTGCTGTAGAGATGCGAGAAGCGCGTGCCAATAAAAAACCAAAAACAAAAGAAGCACCCGTTGCAGTTAAAGAAACCTCAAAGGTAGAAAAAAAGCCAGCTGTTAAAAAAAAAGGCAGACCAGCAGGCACAAAAAAAAATAAATGAACGAAATACAACTGCTTGATTTTATAAAAAGAAAAATAAAAGATCGGGAAACACAAATTCAAGAAACATTAATGTCAGGAGCACTAAAAGATATAGAACATTATAAATATTTGCAAGGCGAGCTTTCTGCTTTATACTATATTACTAATGAGCTACAAGAACATTTTAAAAAAAATAATTAATGGGTAAACTTAAATCTACAAACGAAATAGTCGCAGATGCTTATGTTCAAGAAGAAGCAAGATTTTTAGACCCAACTTTGCTCGAAAAATCATTACTAGATCGTATGCCACAACCTACAGGATGGCGTATGCTAGTTTTACCTTATACTGGTAAAGCTAAAACAAAAGGCGGTATTATTTTAGCTAATGAAACCGTTAATCGTGAGGCTTTAGCAACTGTCGTAGCTTATGTGGTAAAAAAAGGTCCACAATGTTACAACGATAAAAAAAGGTACGGAGAAACTCCTTGGTGTGAAGAAAAACAATGGGTTTTAATAGGGCGCTACTCTGGCTCTAGGTTTAAATTAGAAGATGGTGCGGAGGTCCGAATTATTAACGATGATGAGGTTATAGCTACCATACTCGATCCAGATGACATAGTGAGTTTATAATGAATGAACAAGAAAACATGGCTACAGAAAACCAAGAGGTTGAAGAGCTAGAAATAAAGGTAGAAGATCAAGTAACTGAAGAAGTAGCATCGTCAGACGATGAGTTAGATAACTACACTAAATCGGTTTCTAAAAGAATAAATAAATTAAACGAAAGACATAGAGCCGCAGAAGAAAAAGCTGCAAGACTCGAAGCGTTGCTAGCACAAAAAGAACATGAAAACCTGCAATATGCTCAACAAAATGTACAAACGCAAAATGCTTTGTTGCAGAAAGAAGAAGAGAATTTAAAAGTTAAAGAAACGCAGGCTGATGACCTTTATAAAAAAGCTGTTGCTTCTGGTGATGCTGAATTAATGTCGAAAGCTGATACTTTAAAAAGCGATCTCAGTATACAAAAAGAAAAAGTCAGAATGGCAAAACAACAATCTGAACAAACTTTTAACAATCCACAAGCTGTACCTGCTGAACAAAATTATCAACAAGCACAACCGCAAGAACAACAAGTTACACCGACTAGAGAAGCTCAAGATTGGCACTCTAAAAATAGTTGGTATGGCAACCAAGATAATCCTAGTGATTTAGAAGCTACACAATATGCTTACTTTACGCACTACAATCTCATCAACGAAGGCTACGATGCTGATTCTGACGATTATTACAATGAATTAGACAAACGTGTCGAAAAAGTTTATCCAGATATTAAATCTGGGCAAAGTGTCGCTAACCAAGAGGAAAAACCCGCTGTGCAAAGAGTTGCCTCTGCTTCCGTAGGAAGTCGACAAAAAACACAAGGCAAAAAGAACGGAGTGACTTTTTCAAAATCAGAGGTTGAACGCCTCAGAGGTTTGAAGCCACATAATATGTCGGAAGACGTATGGTTAAAATCTGTTGCTAAAGAAAAACAAAAAATTTCCGCAAGGGAGGCAAAATAAATGACCACTGAAAATGAAGAAACACTAACCAGACAATCCCGTGAATCCGAAAATCACGCTAAACAATCGCGTAGAACACCATGGAAACCAGTAAGGAAACTAGAAACTCCTGAAGCACCAGAAGGTTACTCATATCGTTGGATAAGAGAATCTATGCTGGGTCAGGAAGATAGAGGAAATGTAAGTAGAAGACTTAGAGAAGGTTATGAACTCGTAAGAGGGACTGACTTACCGCAAGAATTTGAACTACCCACTATGGATTCTGGAAGACACGCTGGTATTGTATATAACGAAGGTTTACTATTAGCAAAAATACCTACAGAAACTAGAGATGAACGCAACGCTCATTACGCAGACAAGAACCGTCTAGCTAAAGAAGCATTAGACAATAATATGTTTAACGAAGCGGGAAGAGATAGTAAGTATGTAAAGTATGACTCTGATCGTAAATCAAATGTTACTTTTGGGAAAAAGTAACTCATAACTTAATAGGAGTAAAAAATGGCTAATAATGACAGCCCTTTTGGATTAAAACCTGTTCGTATGATGGGCGGAGCACCCTACTCTGGCGGCCAAAGCCGTTACAGAATAGCGAGTGGAGCTACTACACCAATATTCCAAGGCGACTTGGTAACTCAGCTTACAGCTGGTGTAATTGGTAGGCATGCTGCTTCTGGTACTGTTCCGATTGTCGGAGTGTTTAACGGAGTTAGTTATACTGACCCAACAACTGGCGAACAAGTTTTTAAAAATTACTATCCTGGTAGCGTTACTGCTGCCGATATAGTAGCTAACGTAATAGATGACGAAAATGTCGTTTTTGAAGTACAAGCTGATGCTGCTTTTCCAGTAGCTGACTTGTTCGGAAATTTCGATATTGTTGAAAATTCTCCCGTTGGCGATACAGCCTCTGGACGTTCTAATGTAGAACTTGATGTAACAACTGGTAACACTACCGCGACATTACCTCTAAAAGCATTAGATGTTTCACAGGACCCTGATAACGATGATGTTTCATCATCCAACACCAATGTCTTATGTGTGATACAGAATCACATAATGGGACAAAAAGGTGCTGGTTTAGCATAAGGAGATAAATAATGGCAATTTCAAGAGCCCAGCTCGCTAAAGAGCTAGAACCTGGATTAAATTCCTTATTTGGACTTTCTTATGACGAATACAATCGCGAATATGAAGAAATTTTCTCTATAGAAGATTCTCAAAGAGCGTTTGAAGAAGAAGTCCTTATAACAGGATTTGGTTCAGCACCAACTAAGACTGAAGGTCAAGGAGTCGTTTTTGATAACGCTTCTGAGAGCTACAGTGCTAGATATACCCACGATACAGTGGCACTAGCATTTGCACTTACAGAAGAAGCTGTCGAAGATAATCTCTACGATTCTTTGGGTAAAAGATATGTTAAAGCACTTGCAAAATCTATGGCTAACAGCAAAGAGATTAAAGGCGCAGACGTATTAAATAATGCTTTCTCATCCAGTTTTACTGGCGGAGACGGAAAATCTTTGATAGCAACAGATCACCCTCTAGCGGGCGGTGGTTCAGCAGCTAACAGAGCTACTTCAATGGCAGATTTAAACGAAACATCTTTAGAAGATGCTTTAATAGATATATCTACTTTCACAGATGACAAAGGTTTAACTATCTCTGTACAAGCTGACAAATTAATTGTGCCTTCACAATTAGTCTTTGTGGCTGACAGAATACTTAACTCGCCTTTAAGGTCTGGTACTGCAGATAATGATGTAAACGCTATTAAGAACACTAATGTTCTACCTGGCGGATATTCAGTAAATCATTATCTTACTGATCCAGATGCTTTCTTCATCTTAACGTCTGTAACTGCACAAGGTGAAGGCCTTAAAATGTTCCAAAGAACTGGCATGGAAACTTCCATGGAACCAGATTTTTCTACTGGTAACATCAGATACAAAGCGCGTGAAAGATATTCATTTGGTTTCTCTGATTGGAGAGGAATTTATGGATCACAAGGTGCATAGTAAGAACTCGTAATACAGTTTATAAATCAGTATTACAAAAGGGCCCGTAAGGGCCCTTTTTTTTGTTTAAAATTAATTAATATTTATTTGTATAAATACTTGTACATTTATATTTATTTGTGTACTATAGGCGAGTAAGTAATTTAATTAACAAACAAAACGGAGAAAATTATGAAAAAATATATGAGACTATTAAACTACATTAACAAAGATCAAAAACCTTGTTCTTTCTTGGTTTTAGCTGATCATGCTACTGGCATTGATTATAAAGCTAAGATTGAAACTTTTTACAAAGGTCTTACTTTGGTTAGTGCAAACGATTACCCAGTATTAAATAAAACTGTAGATCAGCAAAATTTAGAAGCTGATAGTTTTGCTAATTATATGGATGCAAAGCTTATTTCTTGCAATGACCTTTACACACTTTAGGAAAAAATTATGAAACAAGTTAAATTTAAAAAATCAGAATTAGATGTTTTATTTAATCTTTTACATTCACAAGTTACAGGAATGGATAGAGAAGAAGTAGAAGATGAAATTAACGGGAATAATGGTTATTTTGGACTGAAAAGTTTAGCACAAGCAGAAAATATAGAAAAAAAATTAATAACACTTTTGCGAGGAGAAAAAAATGGATAAATTAAAAAAAGCAGAGAGAATCTGGTACGACACTTGGGTGGATATGGGTAGAGAAGATGTAGGGACTTGCACTTTAGGAAACTGCATTGAAACTCCTTATGGAAAAGTAAAATCGCCACCTGTACAGGGTAATATGTCTAAATACGCGTCTGCCCATAAAGCGATAGAGTTTTTACAAGAAAACGGAATACCTGCTGAATATGACGATGGGAGAATGGATTAACAAATATGATTACTAAAATATTTTTAGACATGGACGGTGTGTTAGCTGATTTTGTGACTGGTATTGAAGGCCCAAAATATCTAAACGCTACTTTATCTGGTAGCAATGTTTACGATAACAACAAACAAATGTTTGCTAATAAAAGACTTTTTAGAAATCTACCGCCCATGCCCGATATGTATGAGCTAGTGCACTATGTCAAAAAAACTGGTATTTACTGGGAGCTTTTGAGTTGTGCTGGTGAAATAGCTAGAGACATAATTGTGTCAGACAAAATAGCTTGGACCAAAAGATATGTAGATAATAATGTGGTAGTTACTTGTACTTTAAAAGGCAAACACAAAGCAGCATTTGCTAGTCCAGATCATATATTGGTTGATGATAGAGAAAAAAACATTGAAGCTTGGGAAAACGCTGGCGGCATAGGTATATTGCATACAAATTCTGCTGATACTATTGTTGAAATAGAAAACATAATTAAACCAAAAGCAGTTTAACTGTTTGCTTAAAACACATCCTAGTAGTATTATTTTATTACTAGGATTTTTTAATTGTTTTATCAACTGACCTAGCAGACAAGCCAAGATGATAAAACTTATTTCCCAAGGAGGAAATTATGGCAAACTCAACATTTAATGGACCAGTCAGGTCCGAAAATGGTTTTAAAGTAATCTCAGTAGACAGCTCATCTGGTGCAGCAACTGATGTAGTAGATATTGCCTCAACAGGTATTGTTACTAACAAATATGTAAAACACGTAGGTTATGCTTCAGGAGTAACAGTAAACTCTACAGCAGGTGATTCACCAACTATCGGTACATTTGTACAACCAGCTAACACGATCATTACGGACATTAAAATTTTCTGTGATGTTGCACCAGTAATAGGTACTGGAGATATAGGTTATGAAGTAGGTACTGCAAGCTCAGGAGCACAAATTGTTGCAACTCAAGCTGATGAAATACTTGATGGCGGTACAACTGTTGTTGTGCACAACGTAACTCAAACTGCTTTAGTGCTTCAAACACAAGATGGAACAACAGCTCCAGCTTCTGTTC
>Ga0209634_1001402_pt1 | contig 17574 bp, 15 predicted proteins | sample LinPmetageLP40_FD_184043 | JGI IMG/M metagenome (GOLD analysis project Ga0209634, IMG submission 184043) | Marine viral communities from the Pacific Ocean - LP-40 (SPAdes) (version 2) | ecosystem: Environmental > Aquatic > Marine > Oceanic | place: Pacific Ocean | collected 2010-08-26
ATCACAAGTAATAAATATTTTAATAAGTATATTTTTATTTATGTTTATACTATTTTTATTCAATTCATTAAATATACCAAAATTATTAAAAGTTTCTGATTATGATAAATTAAGTAACTTTATAAATTGGAATTCCCTATTCAATTTTAATATATTTTTTATATGTTTATTTGTAAGTTTTGTAATATTTATTATAATAAAAATAATTAATCTAATAGAATTAATTTATAATTATAAAAAAATAAAAGAATATTACAATAAAAATTTAAATATAAAAGACTATGAATTGGATTATACAACATGGAATACTATTATATCTAAAATAGGATTATATAATGATGAAGATATAGATATATATAAAATTAATAGTATTATATTATTTTATGAGAATTATTTTAATGCCTTATTTGATAATAATGTAATTAATCTATATCATATTACAAATCTTATGGAATGGAATATACGTTATTGTATACTTATAAAATTTTTTGATAATTCAACTATAAGTCTTGTAGAAAAAAAGAAAGATATATATTTACGTCTTAGAATAATATCTATAATAAATTTCATTTTTATGCCTTTTATATTAGTATTTATTCTATTTTATAATATATTTAACTATGGTGAAGAATTTTATAATAAACCAACATTAATTTTAACGCGTATATTTACAAAAAAAGCTCAATGGAAATATAGATATTACAATGAATTAGAACATGACTTTGAAAATAGACTATCTAAAATCATTAATAATAGCAATAATTATATAAATCAATTTAAAAATGATTATGTAAATAGTATATCAAAATTAATAGTATTTATATGTAGTTCATTCTTTATAATATTTATAATACTATCTATTATAAATGATAAAATTTTAATATATATAACAATATTTAATAATAAATCTATATTATGGTTTATAAGTATATTAGCATCACTTATTACTTTATTTAAATCAAATAAGGTAGTAAAAAGTGAACCTAAATTTTATATGAAAGAAATATCAAAACATATTTATTTAGATAATAAATTTATAGAAAATTCTAATAATGAAGAATATAAAAAACAGTTTTTAAATGATTATCAATATAAAATACTAAACATAATAAAAGATATAATTTATACTATATTAACACCGTTTAGATTATGGTTATTAGCAAATAATGTTGAAAATATAACTAATTTTATTAATGCTAATATTTCTCAGAATGATATTCATAATTGTAAAATGTCTGATTTTGATATGAAGTTATTTAATTATATGATAAATAATGACTATGAAATAAATAAAACAACTAAATCATTTGAGTATTTTAATGAACTATATCCAAAATGGTATACATATATGATTGATAAAATAAATGGTAATACAAATGAAATAAAAGTTAATGTAATATAACATTTTATCAAAATATTAATTAATGTAATATAAAATTTAATATATATTAATATTTTAATGGATATTGTTAGAAAAAATAGTAATAATGGTGCGTTTTATTATGTTAACCGAAAAACAAAAAAAAAAATAAATAATAATTCATTGTTAAAGCGTATTCATTCTTTAAAAATACCACCGGCATATAAACAAGTTAAAATAGCAACTAATCCTAATAGTAAAGTTCAGTGTATAGGTACAGATACAAAAAAAAGAAAACAATATATATATCATCCTCAATGGTCTGAACAACAAAAAAAAATTAAATTTATGGATCTCATACAATTTGGTAAAAAAATTAAACGTATTAAAAGAGATATAAATAGTAATCTAAATAAATGCTATAATAATTATAGTCTTTTGTGTAATAAAGATAATATAATAAGTTTAGTATTATATCTTATAGATAATTGTAATTTTAGAGTTGGATGTGAAAAATATAAACAATTATACAATTCGTATGGTGTTACTACTCTAAATAATAGTCATTTTAAATTTAATAAAAATAACATTTTAATAGAATTTATAGGTAAAAAAGGTGTTATTAATAAAAATAAAGTAAGTAATATAAATATATGTAGTCTTCTCAAAATATTATGTAATAAGAATGATGAATATATATTCACTTATTTAGATAAGAATAATGATAAATATAGAATAACTGAAAAACATATAAATGATTATCTTAAAAAATATCATAAAAATTTAAGTGTTAAAATGTTTAGAACTTGGAATGCGAATTATATACTAATTAAAGAACTTTTAAATTTAGAATTACCAAATACACCCAAAATAGCAAAAAAAAATATTAATATAGCAATTAAAAAAGCAGCAGAACAATTACATCATTCTTCTAATGTTTCTAAAAAAAGTTATATGAATAATGAAATTGTAGATTTATATATAGAAAATCCATTAAGATTTAAACAAATTGTTGAATCATTTAGAAAAAAAAATGGAAATTTACCTACGATTAATCGTTTGTTAAATCAAATATTATATCATTTAAGTTAATTTATATATTTTAAGATATTAGTTATATCAGTTTGTTGATCTTCATTATAAGATATTGTAATTATTTTTTTAGTTAAATTATTATATTTTTGTTTAATTTTTGAATTGTCTATTTTATTTGCTAAATATTTTCTAAGCATAAAACTTTCTTTTACATTTATTGTTAATCTATTTATATCTACTAATGAATGAAACAATTTACTATAGTAATTTATATATTTTAGTTTAGTATTTATACTATCTAAATTATTATAAATAGAATAAATTATCTTATTAATTTGGGATGAAGATATAACATAATCATAAATATATTTTAATTTTAATTCTTCTAGTTGTCTAGGTTCAAATACCTTATTCACTGTCATTACATACAACAAATCTCTAACATTTTCATAATTGCTAAAAATAAATATCATATTCCATAATTCAATGGGCAATGTAGTAATAATAGTCATTGTTTCTATGATATATAGAAAATATAATATATCAATTTTATAAAATTGTGTTTATTTGTTTAAAATATTATAGAGTAATACTTACTTTACTTGTTTTAATTTATATTAGATTAGATTATTTTGACTTATTCCAACAAGATTATATAGATATCCATTTATAAATACATTTATCACATTATTGAAATATTATAAATTAATAAAATTGATTTAAAATAAATAATATAAAATTATTCATAATCATGAGTGAACTATCACAAACAGAAAAACCTAAAATTAAAATTAAAATTAAAGTTAGAAAAAAAAAAAAAATAACCAAGACAAATACACAACTAAAGTTTATTGATTTGTTTTGTGGTATAGGTGGTTTTCATCAAGTTCTCAGTAAATTGGGAGGCAAATGTATTTTAGCATGTGATATAGATAAGTTTTGTAGAGAAGTATATACTAATAATTATGATATTACTCCGTGTGAAGATGTAAAGAAAATTGTTCCTTTAGAATTAGATGATTTTGATATTATTTGTGGTGGATTTCCGTGTCAAGCATTTTCAAATGCTGGAAAAAAGAAAACTTTTGAAGATGATAGAGGACTCCTATTCGATGAAATTATTCGTATTGCAAAACACAAGAAACCCAAATTTATGTTTCTTGAAAATGTAAAACATATTCTAAAAGTAGGTAATGGTGAAGTAATAAAATATATTAAAAAAAAATTAGACGCTATTAACTATAATGTTCAAATTTTAAATATGTCACCTCATGAATATGGTGTTCCACAACAAAGAGAAAGAGTTTATTTTGTATGTGTAAGAAAAGATATTTATAAATCACCAGTTGAATTGCTTACGCCAAAAACAAATCAAATTGTCTTTCAAGACTATTTAAATAAAAAAGAAGATATAGATCAGTCTTATTTCTTGAAAGGCGATCTATTAAATTGTTTAAATGCTTGGGATGAAATGATTCAAGTATTTGATGTAGATGAAAAAATATCACCTACATTTATGATTAATGAAGCAATTAAATACAAAGATATTAATTTAGAAAAACTAACTAAATTAAATAGTTATGCTTCAAAACTTAAATTATTAAATAAAACACCAAATAAAACTAAAAAGGACATATTATTAAAAGAAATTGAAAATAATCATTTTTCAGAAATTGAAAAAGAATTTATTGACTATGCCGATTGGAGAAGAGACTATATAATAAAAAATAAACCAATTTATAACAAATATCAGGATAAATGGAATTCTTGGTATGAAAAACATAAAGCGATTCTTTCTAAAAGAGAAATTTATGCTAAATTAGAGTGGCAAGTTGGTAAAATTAAACAGAATGATTCCATTTTTAACTATTTCATTCAATTTAGACAATCTGGTATTAGAGTTAAAAAGGCGCAATATTTTCCTACTCTTGTTGCTATTTCACAAATTCCTATATATGGAAAAGAAAAAAGATATATTACCCCAAAAGAATGTTTGCGATTACAATCATTTCCAGATGATTTCAAATTATTGGATGAAGATAGACATGCTTATAAACAACTTGGTAATTCTGTGAATGTATCTAATGTATCAAATGTAATTGAATCTACTTTGAAATTATATGGAATGATTTAAATAAAATAAAATAAATCTTAAATATTAAATAAAATTGATATAATATTTTTTTTCATAAATTATTATAAATAAAATATGAGTGAATCTGAATCTGAATCTAGAATTATTGAATCATATAATAAACAATTTATTAACTTATTGAATGCTAATCCAGAAATTATGAGTAATCTATATAAAGATATTTTGACTATATTGCACAAATATCCACCAGCAAAAAATGAAAATAAAATGATTTATGGTAAAGTTGCCGAAAAAAGAATTATTTACTGGTTTAACAAAATTATTCCTTGTATTGAATTAGATAAACAATTAGAATGTGGTTCTGAATATAAGAATGATTGTGAAATATCATTTTCTACTGATGATATTAAATATAGTATTAAAGTAAGTAAAAATGGTGGAGAACCTACACTTATTAATAAAAGAAATAAAACTAGTCATACCATACAAAATTGTAATATGATTATTTGTCATATTAAAGATCTTAGACTCTATATTTTTAAACATACACCAGATTTTGATTCATATATTAAAGAAACGGATGAATCCATTAAATATAAACCAAGTATTTTTAAAAAAAAACTAGAAAAAGACGAAAACTATTTTTATGAATTTCCAGTTAATAATGCTTTAACACACTTTGAAAATGATATACTAACAACAATAAAGACTGATGATGTATATGATAGAATTGCAGAAGAAATTGATGAAGTTAATCGTTCTTATTATGAATAGAAAAACGAAGTTGCATATTTGTTATTTAAAGCATAAACTAATATAATTATAGAAATATTTAAAGCATAAACTAATATAATTATAGAAATGATACTAAAACTTTTATTAAATATACTTAAATTTTTTATTATTTGTAGGGGTGCTCATATATTTTATCAAAAATACATACTACACATTTCTAAACCAAAACAATATAAGAAACAAAATGAAATCATAGATACAACTAATTACAAAAGAGTTGATTCTACTAAAGATAGATATAATATTTCAAAAATTCCACAAAATATTGATGTTATTGTAATTGGTAGTGGAATAGGAGGATTAAGTTGTGGCGCGTATTTATCTAAAGTTGGAAAAAAGGTTCTAGTTTTAGAACAACATCATATTGCAGGTGGGTGTTGTCATGTATTTGATGAAAAAGGAGTAGAACATGAAACAGGAATACACTATATTGGAAATATAGATAAACGGAAAAAAATATTAGATGTAATTACTTCTAAACCTATTGAATGGTGTAAAATGGGAGAAAAAATAAATGGTGTTTATGATGAAATATTTATAGAAGATAAACATTATTTATTTAGAGCAGGAGAAGAAAATTTTATTATGGATTTATCTAAAAGATTCGAAGGAGAAGAAGACAATATTAGAAATTATATTAAATTAGTAAAGAAAGTTGCTAAAAAAGATTTATTTTTTAATATAAAAATAATAGATTTATGGTGGCAAAGAAAAATTATAGAATTATACCTTAAATACTGGGATACAGAATACTATAAATATGTAAATATATCAGCATATGATGTCATTAAAACTTTTACTGAAAATGAAGATTTAATAGCAGTGCTAGGAGGTCAATTTGGAGATTACGGTCCAACACCTAAAAAAGCAAATTTTTTTATTCATGCTAGTATAGTTAATCATTATTTAGAAGGAGGTTATTTTCCTAAAGGTGGACCTAGTGAAATAATTAAGAATATAATACCTACTATAGAAAAGACTGGAGGTCGTGTTTTAGTGGGTAAAAAAGTATCTGAAATTATAATTGAAGATAATTGCGCTAAAGGTATTATTATGGAAACCGGAGATAAAATATATGCTAATAAAATTGTAAGTGGTGTAGGATTAAATAATACATTTAATAAACTTATTCCAGATGAATTGTTAGAAAATGATAGTGTTATAAAATATCAGAATTTAGTTAAAAAAATTGGAAGTTCTACAGGATTTATTTATTGTTTTGTAAATTTAGATGGAACATCCGAAGAATTAGATATACGTGATTCTAATTTATGGATATACCCTAATAAAGATTATGATAAACTACTTGATGAATTTGAACAAAATATTGAAAAAAATCCAATGCCTCTTTTTATTGCTAGTTCATCTGCCAAAGATTCAACATGGAATGAACGATATCCAAATAAAAGTAGTGTTATCATATTAACAATGGGTAAAAAAGAATGGTTTGAACAGTGGGAAAATGAAGAATGTATGAAACGAAATTTAGAATATAAAGATCTCAAAGAAACAATGGCTCAACGTATGCTAAATGAAGGTCTCTATAAATATTATCCTAAAACGAAAGGAAAAGTTACACATTATGAAATGGGGACACCTTTAACAAATCAATTCTATTTAGGATGTTTAGATGGTGAAGGATATGGTCTAGATTCTAATGCTTCGAGATATTCTGAAATTGATATGTTAAGACCTAAAACATCTATTAAAAATTTATATTTAACAGGTCAAGATATATGTACTCTAGGATTTACTGGAGCATTAATGGGTGGAATTTTAACATCACATTTAATATTAGGTTATGGCACTATTTTAGATTTGGTTACTGGAAGAAATCTCATCAAAGATTTAATAAAATTAGAGAAAAAAATAAATTAGATTATGTTAATAATAAAATTGATTATTTAATTTATTTCATCAATTTTTTAAAATTACTATGGATTCAATCCCACTAATCCTAAAAATTAATTTAGCAGATATGTCTCTTGATAAAGAATTCGTAAGAGATATATTTAAGTCTCTAAATTTAGGTGATATTAGTGATATAAAATATGAAATAGTATGTGTAAAAACAAATAATTTTAAAGGTAATGAACTTTATGATACTAAAAAAACATATTATAAAAATATTTATATTAGTTTTTCCAAAATATACGAAGATAAAGCAATTATTAAAAAAATGTTTGATCAATTCTCAAAAGATTCACATCTTGTTGTTCATTATAGTAATGATTTATATTGGAAAGTTTACAAATCTGAATGTCTACCAATATTTAAACCTATGATATCATTTCCAATAAAAATGTAGTTCATTTTAAAATTGATTTTTTTTTCATTATAATTTTCTTAGTACATAATGGATTCTAATTGGTGTGAGTATTGGATTCCAATTACTAATAATACGTGCGATGTTGCTGATAACTATTGTTCTGGTAGTCCTCATGGTGGATCAAGACCAGAAGGTGCTTGTTGTGGACCAAGAGGGGAACCATGTTGTATAGATTGTTATTATTGCCTCACACCATGTACATTAGTTCTAGATATAGTGTGTATGCCTTGTAATATGTATTATAATTTATGTAAAAAAAATGAAGTTAATGATGCTATAGCTATTTAGTCAATCCATAATAAATTTCCTTGATATCTTAAACAATTATTAACAGCATCTACTGCCCATTTTTCATCTGTTGATAAATTTATAGATACTAATACACGTTGTTTGGGTTCTGTAATAACATATGGTTGCGTTCTATGTAAAAATTTACATGAATCCCAAATAATGAGTTTATTTGTATCATATGTATATACTTTAGTTTCCTCATTTTTTTTATACTCTAAATGTCCCATATCTTCTTCTAATTCATATAATGGAAATAGTATTGTTAAAATATGTGTATCATCACCATCACATTGACTAATAACATCGTAATGAAAATCAGAATTATTAACTATATTATGATCAATCGTAATGAAACTTGCTCCTCTTATTTTAAATTTTTCATTGGAAATTTCTTTAAATTTTTCAACTACATTAATAGAATCAAGAAATCTATTAAAATAATTTAATGTATTTTCATTCTCAGCCCATATCCAATTTATCCCAGATGTAATATCACCTTGAAATAAATTAAATTTTATATTATCTATTTTTGGGTAATTTATAAAAATATTTTTTAAATCGTGATATTCTTTTGTATGTGCAAAATCAAACTCGAAATATGACATTATGTTTAAATCATTAAAAAAATGATATATTCAATTTTTAAAATTGAATTGATATTTTATATTATTCATTGTTAGTAAATTAACGATGAAAGAAATTAAAGCGTACACATTATTTGATGAATGGAAATTATATGATTCTAATATAGATACAGATTGGATACTATCTTTTATGGAAACACATAATTTAACAAATAAAAAAACTATTATAGATGATTATTTAAAAGATTATTTATTTGATGAAAATACAGGAGAATTATTTGATACTAATAATGAAAAAGTAGGACAATATGACCTTCAACAGCAAACAATAGATCCATATATTTATATGACAGATAGTAGTTATATTCGTGTATTATCCAAATATGAATCAATTATTAAAGAATCGGCGTTTGCTAAAAAATGTTATCAAAATTATTTAGATAATAAACTTGATGATGTATAATTTATAATTCTAACACTTCTTAAAGCAGTTCAGAGACCAAATATTTCTTATTTTCTTTTTTAGAATATAGACTAGGATCACTATAAAATTTACCATCGGGACTCAAATATAAAGGGGCACTTGGTTTTTTACTTCTCGTAGGCACCTTGGTTATTGTGTAATTTCTAGACTTTGAATATGTTGTGAGGGGAGTCTTTTTTACATCTACTTTTAATGGTCCAAGTAAATCTTTTAATCCTGATAGTGAATCCTCTAATTTAGCTTTAATTTTATATACACCCTTTGGTTTTTTTTTTAAAATTGCTATAAAATCTGCCTGAAATATAATAAAAGCATTTAATACTCCATTTAATACGTTAATAGGTATTATGGTTTGGGGAGGATATTCTTTAATGGATTCTTGAAAATTATTTAAATATTCTATAAATTTATCCATATAATCCATCACATAGTTACAGTAGGGTGCTCTTTTTTTGAAAGATAATCGGTTTTTTTTGTAATCAAATGATATTAATTTCCGAATATCCGGCCGCAAAAATTCGCTACAAATGGCATCATCGTAATACGAAGGGGATACATATCCAGTATGAGAAGTCGAAGAATTTCGAGCTTTAAAGAATCCTCTTGAACGTCTGTCTTCTGCTGCTGTCCCTCCGCCCCTTTTTTTTGAAAACCCAAATTTTCTTTTTTTCTTTATTCCTATTTTATTTTTTAAATCTTTTATAAATTTGTCAATTATTTTGACTATCTTATTACCATCACATAACATTATTTCTATTTTTTTGCGAACATGGTAATTGTGCTCTATTGTAGTACTTTTACATAAATCGGAATCATCAGCACTTTTTGGAATTATCATAGATTCTTTAAATCTATTAAGCATCACAAACAACTCTTTTTTGTTGACTTGACTAAACGCAGATTGGTTAGAACCACCTTTTATAATTTTTTTAGATTTCCTTCGAATACTTTTTTTTCTTAATCTACTTTTCATTATATAATAATATAAAATATAATAAATAAAATTGAAAAAAAAACTTAAATAAAAATATATATTATAAAATATGTTAACTAAATTTTTAACTAAAGTAACAAATACATTGTTTAAACAAAAAACAACTAACCTAGGACGATGGAAATTAAAAGATAATAGTGATTTGAAAGCAACATTAGCTAATATGGATAGTTGCGGAGATTCATTGTGTGGTAATCCAACCGCATACACATATACTATAAATTATCTTCTAAAAAAACCTAAATAAATGAAATATCATTTGATTCGCATTCTATTGATTTTTTAAAAATACCTTTTCCTTTGACAATTACTTTTCTATTATCATAATTAAAATATCCATTAATTATAATTTCTATATACTTATGTTTATCTACCCCAACAAATAATATTAATTTTCTATTTTTGCCACAGTGTATAATTCTAGAACTTGCTATTAAACCTTTAAAAATATAATATTCATTTGATCTAAAGCCATAACATTTAGGATAAAATATATCATTATCCATAATCCAATAACCATATGATTTTAATTGATCCAATTTTATTTTTTTTTCTTCTATTTTTTTCCCACGATTCTTAGCATAAATAGATTTATTTATTTTAATACAATCCGTTGTTACACCTACACATTTAGCTTCATATAAATGAACCCATTTTCTATAACAACTTACAACATTTTTTAATGTTGCTTTCCAAAAAACTTGTGGATGGTTTGCCTTTTGATATGCTAGTTGCCAAACAAGTTGGGCGTATGATAATGCATGAGCTTTACAAAACCCATATTTTTTTAGATTTTTTAATATTTTAGTTACTTTTGTCTGTCTTTCTTTAGTTTGTTTTGATAAATACATATTAATTAAACTTATAGAAACACTATCACCTTTACAATACCCTCTTCTGAATTTATCAGCCAATTCTTCATCACAATTCATTAACTTAGATAACAACATTATAACATCATCATCAAAAATTATATTATCTTTATTAAAATTTCCTAATTCAAACTCTTTTTTTGTATCTTTTGCTGCTGGACGAATAATAGATAAACAAATCGCTAAGTCTTTTATAGTTTTAGGCTTAATTAATTTTAATGCCTTTCTCATTAATGGTGTCTCAGCTAATGTAATACCAATATTATCACCATTACACAATAATTCTATTGTTTTTAGATCTCCTAAATGTGTATCAAAATTAATAGTATTAAGTTTATTACAATAATACAGTTGAGATAATCCTCTAGATGATAATATATCAATCTTAAAATTTTTATTTTTAGAAACATCTACTTTATTTAAAACAACTTGATTCAAAATACTAGAATTATTTTTATCTAAAATATAGGATTCTGGTATACCTTTTGGGAAATACACTATTCCACCACAATGTAATGAATAACCACGAAATGTTCCTTCTAAATTTTTTTGTGTTCTAAATATTTTATTTTGTAATTCATCATCAAAATCATTTATAGTATTATGTAAATCGTATTTTGATATAAATTTATTTATACCATTTTGTCTTAATGATTCTCTAAGTGCCGATTTTTCATGATAATATATATGATTACTTATTCTAGCAACATGATTTCCCCATTTTTGATACAGTTTCAAAAATACCTCATCTCTAAGATAATGTGGAAAGTCAAAGTCAATATCAGGTAAATTATCGCGGAATTTATTAATAAATCTAGCAAAACTAATATTATATTTTATAGGATCTACATGACTTATTCCTAATAAATAACATAATAAACTTGATCCACATGACCCACGCGTAATATGTGGAATATTGTGTGTAATTTCTAATATTTCTAATGCCCTTACTATATTTCCGAATAATTTTTTTTTTATAATAATAGTTACTTCTTTATCTAATCTTTGTCTATAGATTTCATTATTAGGTATAGTTCTTTTTAAAACACTAAGAATTTCGTCTTTAGAATAATCAACTTTAAATAATTCAGTAGAAATTATCTTTTGTTTACCTTCTATCATATCTAAATAATTAATATAATAGACATTATTATCCATTATTATATTTTGTAAATTATATATCCATGGGAATATATCATGTAATTTTAAATAATATTGAACTCTATTACATACATTTATGGTGCTTTTTACTTTTAAATCTATTACTAATCCATATTTTTTTTTATTTAATATATCTTTTCGTAAAACTCTTCCCATACATTGTATAAATACACGCTCGCTTCTTTTTTCAACATGATCCATAAATATACAACCATCTAAATTAGGAATATCTGATCCTTCTCTATGTTTTACCGCACAAAACAGCAATGCTTTTTCTTTAGAAGTGTAAAAATCATTATAATTTTTAAATTTATTTTTTTTAATATTATTAAAATCACAACAAATTGTATAATCTTTAAAATAATCTTTCCATTTTGTTGCTAATAAAATACATTCTTCTATCATACCACACCATATAATAATTTTTTTATAAGGTAGTTTATCTATTTCTTGTTTTATTATACTAATTAAATGAGGTTCTTCTATTTTATTTTCTGATTTAATCCACATAATTTTAGGAGGTAAAATTACGTTATCTAAAAACCCATTATAAATTGAATATTGAGATAATATAGTATCAAGAGGTTTAATTTTTTCAGGAGTTGCTGAAAAACCTATTATTTTTGTATTTATATTATTAATGTTTAAAACCCAATCATAAAATTCTTTAGTTGTTTTATTTTCAATCGAATGACACTCATCATGAATAATCAAATCTATTTTACATTTAATATTTTTGTATTTCATTTTATTTGTTAAAAAACATCTATTAATGATACATAAAAATGGTTTACCCCAATAAGATGATGAATTTAAAGCATCATACCAATTAGAAGCTTTATTATTTACAAAATCACAAACATTATATTTTTTTATAATATCTTTAAAACCACGATTTGCTATAGTTTCTTTAGAAAATTGTTGTTCTAAAATATCTTTTCTTTCACAAATCCATAAAACATTCTTATTTGGATATTTTGTATTAAACTCTTTTAATACAAACATAGCAATCCATGATTTCCCTGTTCCAGTAGCATGATAATGTATTCCTGATTTAAAATCATTTTCTTTAGATATATTAATAGCATTAATTTGATTTTGTCTTAATTCAAACATTAATCATGTATTAAAAGTGAAAATAAAATAAAATTAAATTTCAATTTTATTTTTATATTCTTCTACACTTATAATATTTTCATATAGTGCTTTATAGTCATTTGAATTTTTATCTAATGTATTTAATTTTTCCAATTTTTCTAAAGATTCATCTATATAAATATGTTCCTTTATATGATTCATTATATTTTTATTATTTTGTATTTCATTTATTAATTCACGGTTATCATTATAATCAATACTTTTAATCGTTCTTTTCATATTATTTAGTAAAAATCTTATTTTATTATTTGGATAATTATCTATCACCCTATTAAATAATATAGCATTCTCATGTAACAATCTGTTTATACAATAATTAGTCAATTCCTCACTAACTTTGTAGTGTTCTTGATACCAAACCAATGAACTACCTAAATAAATATTTGATAATATATCAGCCATATCACTAGATATACTTTGATTTTTTTTTATTTCGCCTCCTAATAATGCTATAAAGTTGGATAAATTAGCAAAATGTAGTGTTTGTTTTGATAAATTATCTTTTTCAATTGTAAACAATGTTTTAAAATACAATGTTAGAGAATGTTTAACAATATTATTAAAATTATATTTGAATTTCTTTAGATCATCTGATACTATACTATCATATATATCATAAATATATGGATGACTTTTATTAAGACCTTGTCCAAAAATAATTAAATTTTTAGTTAATGTATTACTTCCTTCTACTGTTATCCCTACTGGAATGCCTTGATAAAATTTATGACTAAAATTATTCGGTCCTAAACATATAGCACTTCCAGCATGAATATCAATTGCTTCATTTACAACTTTTCTAGCACGATCTGTTGTTTGTTGTTTCATAATTGCTGAAATAACTGCTGGTTTATTATTTTGATCTAATATATTATTAGTCATTGCAATACTTGTTTGTATTAACCAAGTATCATAAATCATATTTGAAAATTTATTTGATACACCTTCCATTTTAATTAATGGTATATTAAATTGTTTTCTATGTTTTATATAGTTAAATATGCTATAAGTACATACTTTTGCTGAAGCATTTGCTGTCGCAGGTAGACATATACCTCTCCCAGCAGCTAAACATTCCATTAACATTTTCCATCCATTTCCAGCATTTTCTTCTCCACCTATTATTTGTTCTAACTCTAATTCAATATTTCCTTTTATTGTTCCATTAGGAAATCCTATATCTAATGGATTATGATGTGTATCTAATTTTAAATTAATATGATCCTTTTCAACTAAAAAAACAGTAATCCCAGGATTTCCATTAACTAGTAGTTTATCCGGATCTTCTAATTTTAGTGCTAAACCAATTAAATTTGCTACTGGTGCCAATGTAATATATCTCTTATTTAAGGAAGCATCAACTATGATTTTTCCATTTTTCTTTTTTACTATACCTGTATCTATTTGTCCTAAAGCATCAGAACCATTATTAGGTCCGGTTAAACCAAAACATGGAATAAATGCTCCTTCCGCTAATCCTGGCAAATATTTTAATTTTTGTTCTTTTGTTCCATAATTTATAAGAAGTTCAGATGGTCCTAAAGAATTAGGAACCATAACTGACACACCAAGACCTAAATTTTTAGAAGAAATTTTAGTTAATATATTTGATAATTCACGGACTGATAATTTTATACCACCATATTCATCAGGAATTAAAAATGAAAAAAATTTATTTTTACCTAAAACATTAAATATTTGTTTAGTTTCTTGTGAAGGATATATACTACTATTACCATAAGTATTAAGTAAATGATTTATTTTAGATTCATCAAATTTATTATCTTCTTTTTTAAGTTTTTCTGGTATATTTAATTCACCATTAAAAATATGTCTATCACAATGAACGTTTCCAGTTCTTAATGCTATTAATTCAGTCTCAGAAATTTTAGGAATAATATTTTTAACTTTATTAAATATATATCTATACATTGTTTGTGTATATTATATTAAAAATTATTTTAAATAGAAAAAAATTATCTTTTATTTTTTAACTTTTTTACCTTTTTTAGTTTTTTTACTTTTTTTACTTTTTTTAGGTCCACATACATTAATCATTTTATCACACCTTATATAATCACATACTTCTTTAGGCAATATATTTTTTAAATCTTTACAAACTTTAACCATATCAATACATTTTTTTTTGTGTTCTTTTAAAATAAGCATAGATACACTATCAGCATTACAACAATTCGTTTTAGTATAATCACATAATTTTCCCATAATTACACATTTTTTAGCATATTTTTCTAAATGTTTACAAGCATTAGTATGCTTTGTCATACATTCTAATATTCTATTTAAATTATGCTCACACATTAATTGTAAATCTTCGCACGATTTTCTTAAACTATGTAAATTACCACTATTCATATAGTATATATATATATAAAAAATATAAAATTGAATAAAAATTTAACATCAAATAATAATTACATTCTATTAAGTATGATGTCGAAACGACAATCACACCGTTCTTTCCAGAAAAAAAAGCAATGGAAGGATAAAAAGATTCAAAAAACATCACGTTCTAATGAAGATGTTAAAACTCTAGGAATTCCTAGAGATTGGTTTCCTAGAGATGCAGTACGTTTTAGTGTTCAAAAATTTAAAGTACAACCTCCAACAGAATATCAAAAAAAAAAAGGGTATCTTGGTGAAAATGGTAAACCAGTGTCAATATATGAATTTAGATGTCAACCAGGTAGTGGTTATCCAATATTTAAATATCCACATGAAGAAGGATTTGAAGAATGGATTAAAACAGACCAAGCAAAAAATGCAGTATTAAACTATGGACCATACTGGCATCCTTGTGTATGGGACCAAAAAATATATTTGAGTCATCATCCATATATGCAAGAATATTATGAAAAATTTGATACTCCATATTATGATGACTATTTATCTAAGAAAGAAACCAAATTTAAAGAAATTGACACAGACGCAGAATTAATTAGAACTATTATATGGTATACTGAGACATTATCAATCGCAGATAAATTATCTGTTGCTCCAAAAATAACTTTAGATGCTGCTAAAAAAAAGATAGATGAATTTATTAAACAAAAGGAATATATAGAACAATTAAGATCATACAAAGATAAACCACATAAATATAAACATATTCATAAACTACTAGATATAAGAACTTGGTTTTAAAATTAAATTAAATTAAATTAAAATTGAATCAATTTATTATTTTTTTTATCAAATTATAAAATGAATAATACACCTATAACAGATAAAGACTGGGAAGAACTTGAACATGGACCATTTATATATAGTGATGATGAATGTTCTAAATGTAAAAAAACATGCAAACCTAAATGTCTATATTTAGATGACGATAAATATGATGATGAACTTATTTCATTTGATGATCATGAAATAGAAAATATTCCAATTAATTTAGATAAATTAAAGGAAAACTTACAAATAAAGATAAAAAATTAATTTAAATTTAAATGTTAATAAAAATATAATTACATTCTAAGTCCTTTATTGCTTACTCTTTTTAACTTTCTTCTTTTTTTACTTACTTTACGTCCTCTTCTACTTACTTTAACTTTACGTCCTCTTTTACTAACTCTATGTCTTCTTTTTTTTCGTTTTTTAGAACCACCCCCCATGCCTGCGACAACGTTTGCATAAGAACGAGAAGAAGCAGGAGCATCAGAAGCAGAAGCAGAAGAAGGAGCATAAGAAGCAGAAGCAGAAGCAGTAGTCGTTGTAGCCTGATTCGATGATTTGGGAAAATTTAATTTTAATGTAGCTTCAATTGGTGGATGATCAGATGGAGCACCCATATTTGGATACATTCTATTTTTTATATTTTCTGGGAACAAAGGGGATGCTTTTGCTATCTCCAGGGCTTTATTCAACCCAACTTCATCAGTCGAACCGCTTTTATCTAAGATATTTTTTATATGACATGTCTTATTAGGTATTGTTGTTTGACCTCTAATCTGTTCATTCTCCCCAGTTGAAGTATCAAAAGTTTGTTTTACTGCTTTTACTAATGTCTTCGCATTCCATGCCCCCAACGTGCTAAAATTCAAATCATTATTATATGAACTTTTTTCGTTCCTTTCATCGTCTTTCAATTCTTTTTTCAATTCTCTTTCCAACAATTGCTTGAATTCTTCACCGTGTGTTATTTCAAAATTATTATCGTCTAACCGAATTGCTTTCCCCTTCTTATCCATATAAATGTTTGAAAGATTTTCAGCACCAAATACACATGCTTTTATTGCGTATCTTAAATATTTATTTGTCCGTAATTTATAAATATGATCTTCATCTTTTCTTCTGTCTAAATTACATTTGTTATTATGCCATGGTGTAAAAGATGAAATAATATTTAAATCACCTACTTGTTTTATATTCTCTGATATTAAAATTTTATCAATA
>Ga0209634_1001407_pt1 | contig 17541 bp, 18 predicted proteins | sample LinPmetageLP40_FD_184043 | JGI IMG/M metagenome (GOLD analysis project Ga0209634, IMG submission 184043) | Marine viral communities from the Pacific Ocean - LP-40 (SPAdes) (version 2) | ecosystem: Environmental > Aquatic > Marine > Oceanic | place: Pacific Ocean | collected 2010-08-26
TCTGGCACAACTTGTATGGGAAAACTTGTAGTAAAGTCTATACCAAAATCATCTATCTCAGTGTTTAACAGTAGATCACAGTTATATAATATAACTCCCATTGTTCCATATTCTAGATCATTGCTCATGTTGCGAGCATTAAAAATATAATGACTGGGTGTGCGTAATCTATCTGGCAAAAAATCAAACCTAAAGTCTGGATTTATTTGTGTTTTTGCAAATACTGCAAAGTAATGATCTGTGTCACTTATCTCAGCCGCACGGCGTAGTGCATTAAGTTGTCCTTCAACTCCATGTAATCTTTTTGCCTGCGGATAGGATTTTTTTAGTATATCGTAGTTTAAATCGGCGTTTTTTTCGTCATATGAAATGAACACTACATCTTGTGTCTTTTCATCTACTTTATAGTCATTATGACGCAATATGTATGGGTAGTCATAGTACTGTGTCCGAAAATGCTGTTTACAGTCACGCGGCACCAAGAGTACGCTACCGTTTGTTCCAAAGGCGTGTAGATTGCGTTTTTCCCATAAATTAGGTTGAAAATCAAATCGTGCATCACTGTAGTATACCCAGTCATACATGTTGCCTAGTGTAGTACGAGGTACACCGTTGCTGTGCCAGTTAATGTGTTCGTACCAACCTAATACCTTAAGGCCCTCTGCTTGACGCTTAAAAGCGTGTACAGGCACAAGAAAAGTATCACCATACACTTGTTCGCCGCTTGCCCAACAATGAATTTGTGTTGCTTCCCAAGGCACAGGTTGCCAAGAGAAATCAAAATCAGTGTAGTCGCACAAGTCACTAACAACCCATACATACTCAGTTTTTGCACGTTCAACTATGCGTTTAATAGTTGCTAAGTGTGTGTTGTTATAGCGAGTGTATTCTGTGTGTGCGGGAAGCGTAGTTTCGCCACCCATTTGCATGCAGTAAATATCAAACATTAATATCCTAAAAATTTATCTCTGTTTTCGGCAGTGTATGCTATGTTTAAATTAATATTTTCTAGAATAGTTTTACCGCGTTCTACTAGATCGCACATTAAACGTCGATTGTTTTCTAGTCTAATTTCTAAATCTGGTATAGTGTCGATTTCCATTGTAGCAAGTTTATGTATTTCTTGCAAATAAAGTTCCATGCGCAAATCTTTATTTTTTTGTATATCATATTTGTAGTCAACAACGTCTCTAAAAATATCAAATCCAAACTGTTCTATATAATGCATAAGATTTCTACTGGATGTACTTACTGGAATCTTTCCCCAAAAAAATGCTCTAGTGCTTTTTTCTGTTATAAACGGCACTGCTTCAAAATATGTTTCAATACTAAAATCAAATAAGAAACCTTCTATAGGATAACACCAAGTATATTTACGGTTGTGATTAGCATGTTCTTGTCTATACTGCAGGTCTTCGAAATTTATGTAAGGCTCGGGTAGCAAGTGTTGCTTTTTATCTTCATGCACAACATGCTTTATAACACGGTTTCTAAAACTTACAAATCCTAGATCTAATAAATTTTTTTCTTCTAGCAAATCAAAAACCTGTCTACGCTCAACGGTGCTTCTATTAGCTAAACACAAATAGTTCTTAGTATGATCTAGTTCAATTGGAGGCAATTTGCTTACGTCTATTAGATAAGGTATTTGTCCAAATGCAATAAACGGTTGATGATAATAAACAAAATTGTTAAACTGTTGTTCAAAATCTACGAAGGCAGGGTCGGGCAGCATAGGACTATAAAAACAAACATAGTTTTTCTGTATTCCACTATTGTTCTCTAAACAAAGACGCTGAATATGTTTGTAAACCGTATCACTGAATAAGTTGTCACCAAAATGAACAAAAACATGCAGATAGTCAATTTTGCAATAAGCAACTGCCATTTGTTCATCATCTTGCCATGTATGTAATTCAAAATGTTTAAGTATAGCAGGTACATCAGTTAGTCTTGGACGTTCAATAATCTCTACCATATAGGACTAGGTTCCTCTGTTATTCTGTAACTCTGATATATACTCATGCGCCTATTTGTAACAGGCGAGCGCATGCCATGTTCATGTTGTGTAGGATTAAACATTAGATATCCGCCGTTTTTGATATAAGGAACGCTGCGCCACATGCCATCTATGTAACAGTGTGTACCCATATTTAATTCTCCTTTGCAGAGATATATCTGTACATTAGCACTTAGATTAGGACTTAAATCTTTGTGTACTTCATTTATATAACCTTCATAATCATACCATAGTTGTGTAGCATTAGCAAAACACGGTGTAGAAAAATATTCTTGTATCTTTTTTTCTATTTCAGGCAAGTGCAGTTCTTTTTTATAGTGCCCTTCGTCTCTTGTAGTTGTACCTTGACCTAAACGTTGCCAGCAATCTCTTTGTTTGAAATACTTGCGTAGTCTCTTTATTGTTGCTTTATCAAATGCATCTTCAATGCGATAAAAATCATCATGTAATCTAATTAACTGCATACCTTAACACCATAACGTTTTTCAAATCTATCTGCATCACTGCGATTGTTTACCATTGGTTCGCCTTTGATGTTCAGACTTGTGTTTAATAGCAGAGGACAGCCTGTTAAAAAATACCACTTCTCAAGCAGCGCACGAACACCCGGATGATCTTGCTTGCCCACAGTTTGCACACGACTGGTGCCATCTGCATGCACAATAGCAGGATATAGTTCTGGATTCTTCACATAGTACACACCCTGCATATATGGATTAGTGTCTCCGTGCATGTTAAAAACGTCTTCAGCGTGTTCTTCTAATATCATAGGAGCAAACGGACGGAACTTTTGTCTACGCTTTATTTCATTTACACGATCTTTAATGTCCTCACCACGTGGATCAGCAAGCAAACTGCGAGTACCTAATGCTCTTGGTCCAAACTCTGCACGACCTGTTGCAACACCTACAATCTTTTTACTCATTAGTTCGCCGATAACTGGATCAACAGGATACTCGCCTCCCATGTCATGTCCCAGGTAAGGCCCATCCCATTGCAATTTCCTGCCATATTGTAATGCTGCAGCACCTAAACTGCTTCCACAGTCACCTGGATTAGGCATTATCCATAAATTGTTACAGCATCCACTAAGCATACTATTTGCTACACAGTTAAGTGCGACGCCGCCCATGAACACTACATTGTCTTGCCTAGTACAATGCTTTTGGAATATGTTGCGTAGTAATTGCTCAGTAACTTTTTGTGCTCCAGCAGCAACATCATACTCACTTAAACCTGTACCTGAAAACCATTCTTCATCTATGCCTGCATGCAGATTATCTTTAAAAAGTATTTTTTCATCATCTGCTAAAAGTTTTAAATTTTCCTGATATGCACTCAAATAACTTTTGCCATATGCAGCCATGCCCATGAGAATATATTCATCTTCCATGGGCTTTAATCCAACATACTTTGTTATTGCACTGTAGTAAAGTCCGATACTGTGAGGATAACTACGACTCCACACTTTACGATATTGCGCACGACCTTTGCCTCGTGTTTCTGGATTAGTTGCAAATTCACGAGGCTCGTAATGTGCATCCCAAACTGTAATTGTATCCCATTCGCCAATGGCATCTACAACTATGACTTTTGCTGTTTCAAAATCGCTGGTTTGAAAACCTGCTGCAGCATGACAAAGATGATGACTATAACTTGTAATTGGAGGAGTCTTGGGATACACAGGCATTAGACCTCGTTGCCTAAACAAAGGCTTTACTAGTCGCCGTGGTGTTGTACTAAGGTCTATGGCTTTGCGCCACTCACCGCTATATAATTGTCGTGTGCGTTTTAGCCAATGATTTTCATACCAGGCAATATTGTTCACTTCTGCATAACTTAGTGCATCGTCAATTAATTGTTGGTTTAAGTTAGCATCATTTTTCGTGCCACTGTAACGCTCGGCATGTCCGGCAAATAGTATTTTGCCTTGATTACTGATTAGTGTTGCGCCAGCGTCATGAAATCCTGCGCTAAGTCCTAGAATTGCCATTGTTTAATACCCATGTGTTGCTACAATAATAGCATACTGCAATTGGTCTGTCAACTGTTATGTGTATAGTAAAAAGTGGATGTGATTTATCTGGACAATTAAAACTTGTTGGTTCGTCCACATAAACTTTTTCTTTTTGTGTCCAAAGTTTTTCTGCCTCTGCAGCTTTTTCAGTTTGTGTTTTCGGTTTCCAGAACATTATTTTTCAACAAATGCTTTTTCTTGTACAAATGTTCCTGCACTACGTTTACTACCTTCGGCCCAATTGTATTCTGTTAACATGTTTTTTATGTCTGTGTTAAAATCAATACTGCCACAAATCATTACTTTGTTTTTACTAGGATCAAGTTTGGGTAACAATACACCTGAACTTATTTTTGTAGTAATACGTTTGTTAAGTCCTGTCCAAGACTTATCCTGTGTAACAATCGGAGTAAAGTTAATGGGCATTTCATTTAAAAAGTCACTGTAACCCAGTAGTTCTTCTTTGGTACGCACACTCCAGGCAACATGTATGTTTTCAAAACAATCATATGTGCTGGGATCACGCAGTATACTAATAAACGGTGCTATGCCTGTGCCAGTGGCAAGCAACCATAAATCGCCGCCTAGTTCTATGTTTGCTAGTGTAAGTGTGCCGGTTGTACGCTCGCTTATCTCTAAACTATCTCCAACCTTGATGTGTTGTAATGCACTTGTAAGCGGTCCATTATCAACTTTAATACTGAAAAACTCTATGTAGTCATCACCAGGACCAGAGGTGAAAGAGTAGGCCCTAGTGATGTTCGTGTCAGGCAATCCAATCATAGTGAACTCGCCTGCTGTAAAGCGGAAACTTCGTGGTCGTTCTGTGCGTATACGAAACAATTTATCCGTATAGTGTTCGACTTCTGTAATTGGTAATATCATTTGTAGATAAACGGATCTCGTTTGCGCAGTTCTTTTAGACGTTTTCTATAACGTATTTCCATTTTAATTTTATTAATAATGCGTTTTATAAATCCCATTATAGTTTTCCTTGCTCTCTCATTTCAGCACGGATTTTAGTAGCACTGATTTCTTTAAGTTCTGGTTCTAGGTCATGTTCTGTAAATGTATAGCCTACGCCTCTGCCATAACTAATGTCAACAATGTTTGGTACACGCATAACAATATACTGTCCAGTGTAAGCATGTCCTGCTGCTTGCAATCCATCTCTAATACCGTGCCATACTTGTTCGTAATCAAATGGATTATCTTCTAATCCCTGCACATCACGCACCAAGATAACAACTTGTCCTGTTACAGCAAGCGCACGTTCAAACAATGCTGTGTGTCCATCATGCCATGGTTGCCATCTGCCTAGCATCTGTGTTGTAGGTTTACGCCAATCGAAACTCATTATAATGTCTCAATATGTCTAATGACATCAATGCGTATAGCAACTTGCTTGTGTAAATCATCTACAATTGCATGAACATCTTTGTCTTTACCAGGCCCTGCTTTAATTAATGCAGACTTTTGCTCAGTAATCAGTGCTAGTATTTCTTTTCTAAGTGCTTCAATTGCAACGTCTTGCCACATTTCCATTATAGTCTCCCTGAGGTTGAGCCTTCAGCGCGATCATTATTTAAATCGTCTTGCTTCTGCATATAATTCTCTACTACCTTAACAAGTTCTGCATGTGTGTCATTAAACCATGTTGCAACATGATAGTTAGAGTTTTGTACTGACTCAAATATTAAATCAGTTTGTGCAAATGTAGTACCTGGCGCCGCGGGTTTAGTGCTTTTGCTCGCTTCCAGTGTATCCATAAACACTGTGTAGTCTGCTGCAAATGCTGCACGGGCTGCACTAGTAGGACAAACAAAGTCTGCTACTGCAATTCTGCCTGCCATTACTACACCATCTGCTAGGTGACGCATACGTTGTGCTTGACGTAAACGACCTTCTAAACTAAAGTCCCAGTCATCATATTTTGTTCTTACTTGATCTGCGTTAAGCCATACACCGTTAATAAGTTTAGCAAAAGGTTCTGCTAGTGTGCTTTTGCCACTGCCAGGTAATCCGCAAATCAAAATCTTCATTCAATATATCCTAGTTTTTTCATTTGTTGTACTTCATGATCAATATTTGTCCAGGTATAATCGTAATCGCAGGATATATCACCTACTTCAATCCTACAAATATCTAAATGATCAGAAAGTATTTTCCAGATTTCTTCTTTGGTAGTTGTACCAAAACTATTTATTAGATCAACTTGTCCTAGTTTTAAATATCCACTACTAAGTTTTGGATTGCTTGGATCAAATCCATTTTCAAATAACCAACTATTGAATCCTTGTATTTCATTTTTATGCCAGGGAGCATTTTCATATGTAACATCATTTCCCCATTCAATGTCAAACTCTCCACTGTAATATTGTAAGTGTGTTATTGCATCACATACTGTGTCAGTAAGTGTAGGAGCATGTTCGTCTCTGTATACTTCCATAAGTGTCTTGCCAATTTGACACCAGTGCATGTACACTCCACCTAGTTCTCTGTCATAACTGTTTTCTGCAAAACCTTTGCGATGTTCGTCTGTTAACAAATGCCTAGGTGCATTTAAAAATGTAGTTATTTGACTTGGACGAATCCAGTCTGGATTACGCCTTTTATTCTTAACACTGAGGCAAAGACTTTCTAGTTCATGACATAAATTATTCAACTGTCTAATGCTGTATTTTGTAAGCACATCCGCTGCGGTGTAATATTCACTTAGGTTTTCAACTGTGCCTTGCAGAACTTCAAAATGATTGTGCAAGCGATTCATTATATCATGCTTGAACACATCGTCTTGATCTAACACATCATCGTATGTTTCATCAAACATCACTGCATCAGGCACAAAATATTCTTCAATTCTGTACCCAATATTACTGCGATTAATTTGTTTACAATGTCTGTTTAGTTCATTGCAAATATATTGTATACTCCGAGGATTATCTGGAAATCCTAAAAAACAAAAGTTCTTTTCTAAGTGCAAACTTTTTTGCAGCACATCTTGTTCTAGTGCTGCTATCCAGTCTTTTGCTAACTGTGTATCGTTAGGTATAATTGTATAATTAATTTTATCCTTTTTATCTAAAGGATTTTGCATTACTACTTTAACAGATTTCATCCCAAAACTTTCTTGCTTGTATTGTACCTAATGTGTCTCTAAACTTCATACCGCCACGCAAATTATCCATTGCTTGCATACGCCACTTGCCTTTAATTCTGCCTTTAGCATATTCGTCTGGAAACTCTTCTTCAAAAGTTGGACGCTCTAATAAACTTTTTAGCATTTCTCTTATTGTACGATTATCAACGTAATCAGTCAATAACAATTCATTAACATAGTCGTGTAATATTTTCTTGGTAAGAAATAGTGGACTCATTGCAATGTCTGGCGTAAATGCAAATGTAACTTTTGCAAGTATGTCTACATTTAATTCTCTTGCAAGTTTACATATGTTTACTATTTCAAATAAGCCGGGCAGTGTAAGTGTAAAGTCAATGCGCATTTTACGCCTGTCGCCTCGGGTATACTCTAGCCCTTGTTTAAAGTTTTCTAACCATTCTTCGTAATTTAATCCTGTGCGTATGTATTCACCTACGGCACCTGTGCCATCTATGCTTGCACATATTTGCCAATCACGGATATTAGCAAGTATGTCTTTGTACAAGTTAACACCTCGGTAATCAACACGACTTAGGTTTGTATTATAACGTGCATATAATCCTGGACCGTCACCAAGATCAATGATACGTTGCATGTAACGCCAATGCTGTTCATACATAAGTGGCTCTCCGCCTACCCAGTATACTTCTTCAATGCGATGTTCTTCAACTGCTTGTGCAAACTCTGCTTCTACTTGATCCTTTTGGAAAGTTTCAATAGCCTTTTTTACAGGCTTTTCCATCCAAGGTTCTATTTTGCCTTGCTTGCGAGCTTCTGTTTCCCAACTACTACTAAGCATAGGTCCACACATACGACATTTAAAGTTGCACAGATTACTAAAACGATAGTCCCAACTGATGGGTTTCATAGTTGTATAACCATCCGCGTCTGTGCTAGGAACGACTTCATGCCATTTATGTGCAAACAAATGTGTAAAGTAATCTCTGTATACATCTTGATTAAGCAACTTTTTATCGCATACTTCACATGCATCTGGAACTTCATTGTTAAGCATTTGTCTACGAATACTGCGAATGCCTTCGCCGTTCCAATATTCTTCCAGTGTTTCTGGAGTATATTCGTTGTCACCTTCCGCAGTATCAATGTATTGTGTAAAGCTCTGCGCTGGTTCGCGACTAGCACAGCACAAACGTCTTTCAGTTTGTGGACTTAGATAAGTGTGCGTCCATGGCGCCATGCATAGATTTTCAGGTTTGTTCACGATAATATTCTGCTATTTTATTGTGCGTGTTTTGATCTGTTATATGGAAATAAGGTCTGTGCAACTTGCTATCTCCATGGTACCATAAATTATATTTGCTACGATGTTTGTTGTATTTTTCAAAGTATTGTGTAGTCACACCAAACTTTGCATGTTCAAATCCGCCTTGATCAAACAAGAAAGGAATGTTACTATCTGTTAAACGCTGTAGCACACTTTCTATTATACACTTATTTCTGTATATTTCCAAGTCTAAATCAAAGAAATGTTTTGCATGTTCTGTTACTAGATGTTGTTCAACTTTGCTTAGATTGCTTGTTGTTAAATTATGCAGTGTGTAACTGTCTGCGCCATATTCAAACCGCACACAAGTAGTGAACAATACAATAATAAAACTTGCATGCTCTAATGCATGATCCACTTGTTGACTTATTTGCAGATTAGTTGCACAGACTCGTGATAAATTTACACACTCTAACTGTTCATGCCAGGGTATAATAGTGCTTCTGCTATCGCTACTTGCAAAACTATCTCCACATATATAAATCACGATTCTATAAACTTCAATAACGGATCTACCATTTGTTCTTTAAATAATTTCATAACTATTTCTTCATTGTAAAAATGATTGTAATTATGATCTAGTTTTTGTAGTGTTATCGGATCAGTAAAAATTGTTTTATCTGCAATACATAATTCAATTTGTTCTACTACTTTTTCAAGTCTTATGTCCTCATCTTCAACAGTGTCATAAGTTTCATCAATACAATGGTCGAATGTTTCAAATCCTTGGCGCTTTTGCCATGCTAGTGTGCCCGGTTGTCCCCAAACAATGTAAGGATGTTTAAAAGCACAAGGCTTAAGAGTTTTTTCACTTACATTTATATCATCATTTGCATCACTAAAATCACTAGGGCAAGTTGCGCTTTCAACTACAATGCTAAATCGTGTATTCGTATACCAAGCCGGATCAATATATCTTTGCCAGGTTGCATTATTACATTCTTGATCTTGTGCATTTTGCAATGGTACGCCATACCCTACATAACTGTAGATATTATCTTTTAAAACAGGAGTTAATTTATTATATAATCTTGTACGATGCGAAACCAATTGATTCATTAAAAGTAAAAAGTCTCTGTTTACTTTGCTTGTTAATTCTAACTTGTCATAGCCTAATTGTTTGTACCATACACTTTCGTTGATCCTTATAAAATCTCGAGGACGCAGTGTAAAGTCTGCACTATTATCTAACTGACTATCCCAACTATCCCAACAATGATCTATTACATGCCTAATACCTTTGTTTGCTAGTATACGTTCATTTTGATCTTGTTTCCAATCAAAATCTAATCTATCGCTAACAACAACAGTTGAACGTTTGTCATAGTTTTTGTTTAGATCAATAATCTCAACATTTAAATTCTGTTCCCATTTTTCTTCAAAGTATGGTGTTTGAAAAACAGTTTTATTTTCACTAACTAGAATAGTAGGCTTAGAGTTCATAGTTTATTGCTCGTGCTATCTTAGCGTGACTTACTGCAAAGTTTTGATTACGATAAAGATCAGTGCGTCTAAATTTATTATGTAAAGGTTGTGCATCTTCTTGTTGACTGCTCATCACAATATGCTGCAGGCTTTCGATATCTTTTGCATATTTTTCATGCTTTACTCTGCACTTTTGTAGATATATCATTAACTCTGGCTTTGCACTAGTTGGAGTATTACTAATCGCCATTTCCCAAGGATCGTGCATTAAATTAAAGTGTATGCTATCAAAGTTCATGGTATCTGCCCAAGTTAATACATCATCTATGTAATAAATGTTTTGGATATTCCAAGTTGCACATAGTTGTGTATCCATGTTATATGCTCCGCTATCTCTTAGAGCATTAATGGCAAGAATGTTTTTATTGCTCGTGCGCCATTTAGCACCATATCTTTCATATTCAAAACGTTCTTCAGTGTTATCTACACTAAATGCAATTTGCACATGTTTAAAATGTTGCCATATTTGATGCTGCTTTGGAAGTTTAGTTGTATTAGTATTGTAGTGTATATCTATATTTTTTGCATATCCTTTTTCTACTGCTCGTTCTAGTAGATCAAAGTGTTGCTTGATTAAAAACGGTTCGCCGCCTGTAAACTCAAAATACTTTATTTGTGGCAATAGTATATCCATATTATCCCAAAACTTGCTACTGGTTCTAGGCCATTGTCCTGCTTTAAGCCAATCTTTAATTTGGCTATTCCCTGCATATGCAGGATTATAATAATCTAATTCTTCCTGCCCCCATTTGCTACTGCTCCAGGTTCCGCATATGCGACATTTAAGGTTACAAATATTTCCAAGTTTTAAATCTAAAAATTGTAAACTTTCACCTTTTGTATTATCGTAATCTACATCTATATGTCTAAACTTTTCCAACATATACTCTCGCTTAGACTTCTTACCAGCATCTTCTTCCATCCAGCAACGCTCACAACCAATTGGCTTTTCGCCTCTGCGAAAACTACGGCGCAGATCACGCATTGTCTTGCTGTTAAAGGCATCTTCCAGTGTATGTTTTTTTAAATCAATGTCAGGTATTTCTTCAGTATATAAACAACAAGGACGAGTTGTCCCCATGCTGGTTGCTTCTACACTGATCCATGGTAGTATACACTTAGGCATATTTTCTTAATTCCTCTAGTTCTGGAAATACTGTAAAGAAGTTTTCATTGCGGAATTTATCTAATTGATCTGTTCTATATACAAATTCTTTTAGTAGTTCGCTGTTGTCAGTTGCATTCATAAATGTTATAGCACTGCTAAATCCATTAACTGCTCTTGCTAGTTTATCATACGGTGTAAGCCATTCAATGTGTTTATTATATTGGTCTGCTACACGCTGTTTCATTTCTGCAGGCAATACATCTATTCTATAACGCCGCGGATCTTGTAGTATATTAATATGAAAATCTTGCGGCTTTATTAATCCTTGTTCAATCCATTCCCTGTGAAAATCTACAACATTTAAAACATTCATTATACTAAGAGTAGCACTAATAAAAAAGTCTACGTTAGGACAGATTTCTAACATGCGTTTGCGGTTACTAACTATTTTGTTCCAGTCAGTGCCTCTGCGCATAACTTCTCCTCGTTGCCAGTTAGCATCGAGACTTGCACCAACACTAACACGATCAAACTTATTCCACATTTCCAATACATCTTGTTGTTTAAATACTGTCTCTGTAAAATTTGTATTATAGTTAAGTCTGACATCAGTGCGCCCTCTGCTTAACAGTTCTTCTAATATGTTCCAATGTTCTTTCATCATAAGAGGTTCGCCACCAGCAAAATATATATTTTCAACTGTGTCCAAATGCGGTTCCATTTGTTCCCACATGTCCATTTCATAGCGTCCAGCATAGTTTACATTGGGAGCATCCTTGGGAAGCCATCCCATCTTTTTGCTTTCTTTAACCCAGTTGCTACTAAAAATATCACCGCAGGTTCTGCAACTTAGATTACAAAGATTACTAAATCGTATATCATAATACTTTAATTCAAAACGTTCTAGTGTTCCATCTTCTTGTGTTTCATCAACAATGTTAATGTGATGCCCCATGTTTTTATTTTGACTATTACGCATGCTAAAGAAACCGTTTTCTTCTTGTTCATAACATTTAGTACATTCTTTGCAAGGCTTTTCTGCTAACATGTTAGTACGCATTTGTCTTAGCGGCGAATCGTTCCATATCTCAGCCATTGTGTTTTCTTTAAGTGTGCCAATTGGATGATCCATTAAACTTAAACAACAAGGGTATGCCCTGCCATCTGGAAACGCATGCATATGAATCCAGGGTAGCATACAAAATGTATCACTTTTAACAAGCCTGTGCAACTGTGTTTCTGTAAGTTCTTCAACATCTATATACACAGGCTTTTTGCTGTAAAAGTCATTACTCTCATAATATTTGTCTAGTTTATCTGTCATTTTCCTAGTTCATCTCTGAGATTATTATAGCCTTCAATATCATATGCGATATCCTGTTCGCTATCCTTGTGTTTGTTTTTTATCTGTTGATTAAGATCTGGGGTGGCTTGTAGCTGGCTATATACTTTGCGTTGCAATTCCAAGGGCATTAGTAGTTGATCGAATGGTGTAATATCGAAAACGTCAGGATAAATGTTTATAGGAGCAGGCTCGCCGAAATATTCTTCTAAACGTGATCTATGGTATTGTAATGTATATTTAAGTTGATTTAATTCTGCTGCATTTCTACTTAGCGGAAGTGCAAGTGCAAAACACAGTTCTTGAAGTATTAGTCGTCTTCGAATCCGTTCATGAAAAGTTAAATCAGGGTTGTCTTTTAATAGCCACATAATATCACTGCTCGCATTATAGTCTAATTCGATCTTCTCTTGCATGTTCCAAAGAGGAGTGTTTCGGTGATGTGTATATGGAATACCCAGTGTTAGTTTATACACTGTCCCACTTGCACAATATTTTTGATAGCGTATTAACATTTCTGCAGTGTCTAAAAAGTCCTGCCATGTTTCTGTAGGATAGCAACTGAAAAATAACAGTACACAAGTAATTTCTCGTTTATCAAACTCTGCTATTTCTGTATCTATGTCAAAAGTGCTAAACTTTTTTCGCATGTGCTCGCGAACAGCGTCACTGCCACTCTCAACACCAATAGTTAATCCTTCAGCACCACTTATTTTTAATAAGTCATAATAGTTTGCAACTTGATGCACTTGATGCACAGGGCGTGTAATATACTGCCCAACCCATCGAATTGTGTTAGTTGGATTTTGTGCATTGTAGTCTGCCATAGTATACAAAAAATCTTTAAATGCAACTAAACTACCGTTTACTAAACTATCGCTCATATAGAACTTATTAACATTGTAGCGTTTGTTTAATGAAATCATCTCAGTTGCAATATGTGCGCCGCTGCGAAATTTAAACTTGGGCCATAGTACAGGGATATCACAGAATGTACACTGTCTTACACACCCTTTACTACCAGTAATGCTTAGTGTTGGTTCGTTAATATATTCATATTTTTCTAAATCAAAATCGTCATAATCACTGGGCGGCACAGTTTCTAAATCCAGTGTTTCAATTTTACCGCTTAGTCTGGGTGTATCTTTTACAAGCAGGTTTATTATTTCTTGTTCAGCATCACCATCAATGAAACTATCAATAATGCCAGCACTTAGCAAACTGCCGCCCATGGTATCGCTAACAGTTTTATTTAATAGTTTATGAAATTTATCCTTAAAGGCAGTACAGTCAGGACCAAATGGATAACTGCTTGCTCCTCTACCGCCTACTACTATTTTTATATTTGGAAACTGTTGTCTTACTGTTAATGCTACGAGCAATGCCGCTTTATGACTTTTATAACTGAAAATACTAATGCCCAGCCAACGAGGATTCTTTTCTCTAATGTCATCAATTACAGTATCTAGCCATTGCTGTATTACTGCACAATAGTTGTCGAACAGGCTTTCTACTAGATTATCTTTAACGCTGCCTTTATTAATAGTCTCAAACTCGTTGCTTACATTAACGAATTCTTCTTTGCAAATGTCTTTTAATAATATATTTGTATCATGCACACGAGCACTATATCCTGCTTGCTTTATGCATGCTTTTAATACTGCAGCACTGCTGGGCGGATACTGTAAGTCTAACACAGGCACACTTAGAAATAGTATGTCTAACTTAGAGGGAGTCATACCATTCCTCAAGTTCTGGAAACGCTCGTACGAACGTGTGATTGCGGCGCAAGTCATATTGTGTATAAAACTTTTTAAAGTCGTTGTGCAAGCGTGGCATTTCAAATGCTTCATTGTGCGGCTTTTCTACTACTTGCAAGTATTCAATTAATCTATCTAGTTGGCCGCGTTCCCAATTCTGCATATTAGTTAAGTCTAATTGTTTTAGTCTGTTAACACACTCGTCTTTAACATCTTGTGGCAAGACTAAACAACTTTGAAAACTAGGAAATCGTAGTATATTGTAACTCATTGTAGCAAAGTTTTCACCAAACAAGTTTCTTGCTTGTAGTATCTTATCTATCATATTTGGTAATGTAGGCAAACACAGTGCATTAATAGTCATCATACAATGTGTATCAACGTCAGCAAAATGTAGTTTAACTAAATTCTTCCACCACTGGTCAAAGTCTAATCCATCACGAATATACTCTGCACTGTAGCCTGTTGCCTCCATGCTAGTGTAAACATCTAAACTTGGCAAATGTTTACGACATTCTGCAAGTCGATCTATAAGTTCTGGTTTACCCCCTAGGTTACTATTGATGGCAAGACTGGTTTGACTTTTGTCTGCATTGTCTTTAAACCAATCAAACAGCCTCCATAACTCTGCACTCATAATAGGTTCGCCGCCGGTGATACGCAATTCACGCAGTGTACGGTGTAGGTCAGTGTCCCACCAAGTAAAGAATGCTTCTACATATGGATTTGTTTCGTTTAATTTGTATAGTTGGCTACTATCATGCGGATGCGTAAAGTGATTACGACCATCACTTTGTAGTTCTTCGTAAGCGCCATTCTTTTTGATGTCTTTTACCCACGTTGTGCTAAATGCGGGATTGCAATAACTGCAAGCAAAATTGCATGTTCTGTCAAAGGCAATCTCAAGGGTAATGAGATCAATATCTTCATCATGTGGTGTAGCGTATGCATTGTCTAGTTCCTCGCTTGTATATATCTTTGATTTGTAAACACGGTCACTGATAAATTCCTTGCCCATGTCCTCAATTTTCCAACAGTATTCACAGCCGCCTGGACGCTCTCCGCACTGCATTTGTCTGCGTTGAGCTTTTTTCTCTGGTGTATTGTGTAACAATTTTGGATTATCTTTAAGTGCTTCTGCATCTATTTTATGTGGCAATGGGTGATGGCAACTAGTAGTCATACCACTGCCTAACCATACAGTAGCGTTGTACCACTTTGCTGCACAAAAGCTCGCACTCTTAGAGTCTAGATGATTGTGTTTGAAAATTAAATCAGTTTGCATGTTTCATCATACCATTTTGTCCAAATTTGTTTAACATATTCTTCATAGTATATAATATCTAACCTAGCACACAATGTTTGTATATGTTTATAAAACTTGGATTCCTCAAACATATCTGTAAATGGTAATATATATGTTGCTTGTGGTAATAAATTATTATATATTTCTAATTCTTTTTTAATTTGTTTCTTATGATCTAAGTCAGTTCTTTTTAGTGTTGCAAGTTTTGTGCTAGTATCTATATCATTGGGTTCAATAAAAATTAAGTTTTCCCATTTATAATCTGCAGTCCACAGTGTGCGTTCACCGTCTAAAAATTGTCCAGGGTGCAATCTATGTACAAGTTTAAGTGCGCCTGTTTCATGTCTATGATATGGAACAGTTCCTCTCATGTAGTCTATTTCTAAATTTATTTCACTGCTAGTCCAGTCATCGCTGTTCCAATTGTTATATTCTACCACACGATTTTCTGCATGTATTTTTTCTCCGTAAGGAACGGTACTAGCATCAAGACTTAAACAACGTGCAACTAAGTTGCCTGCGCAGCCTTGAACGTACACAATACATGCTGTTAGCAAAAAATATTCTCCATCTTATGTTTTTGTTCTCCGCTAAACTCATCGAAGCGTAGCTTATTATAACGCAAGTCTGGTAACATGTCAAGGTACATTTCATGTAAATTTTGTGTTTGTAAGAACTCAATTACACTACAAATGTTAGGATGAATGTCATCTATGTCACATGTTTCTAAGTTCACGTGACTCCAATACTTATTAAATGTACGAAATCCACGATCGGTTAACCATTTGTACACTGCAGTCTGTCCATTAATTACAAACGGTCTTAGTCCTAGTATAGGTTTCCAAGTTTTTTCTGTGATAAAAGTCCAAAGAAAATCCTCATAATCTGTTTCACTTACTACTGTCAAAAAGTGATTTTGCCATATGTCTAGTCTGCCCAGACTGTGTATGTCATGTGGTATACCATGCTCCTCATCCCACCACTGATTTTCTATGCCAATATCCTCTACTGTTTCATTTAAACTTCTATCATCTCCCAGTGTAACTATACCCAACTCACTAAGTTTTCGATCATCTAGCATGTGTACAAAGCGAGTACGATGATCTCTTGGTTTACGATTATAATTTAAAAAAGCGTATTTAGGTTCCTGCATTAGTAATAGTGCTTCTGTGTAAGTGTGAAAATACTTTTTAAGTACAGTGCTATGAAAATTAAAACTATACTCGCTGTCAAAATGCCCTAATAGATACAAGTTCTTTGCTCCTGATTCCGCAAATAAAGCATGAGTTTCATCTATGTTATAAAAGCAAGGATCTTCGCTTGCTAGTAAAAACAAATTATCAACGTTGTGACTACAATAATAATTGTAAAACTTTATATATTCATGATTTTCAAATTGCTGACCAAACCATGTCATGTTAATTAATACGTTATTTGCACTAGGATACTTCAGTTCAATTTGCGTACCTATACTTTGCATTAGTTCAATTTGATCTTTGTACCATTGACTAGATTTAGGAAATGTTACACCTATTGTTTTAAGCATAACTTTATTCCTTGTTCTAGTGACGTATTTGGTTTTAATCCTAAATTGTGTAACAGTGTAGTATCTGCACATCTATGACTTGCGCCTTCTGGCTCGGCGGTATTGGATGTTACAGGCACTGTAATTCCGTTTACACAGCGATATACAATTTGTGCAAGTTCGTTAAAACTAGTAGCAACGCCTGTGCCAACATTTAATATACCTACATCATTTGTAAGCAAATATTCAAACACACGCAATACATCGTCAATGTATACCCAGTCTCTGGTTTGTGTACCTGTTCCCCATACACTACACTCACCTTGTTTTGCTCTTGCTATAATACTAGGCAGTGGATAATCTAAAGTTTGTTCAGGTCCATAACTGCTAAAAATTCTTACAATGTTGCTTTTTGTTTTAGTATATTCTAGCATTCGTTCACTAGTTACTTTGCTAAGTCCGTAAATATCATATACACTATCCAATGGCAGATCTTCTTTCATTGTAATGTCTGTGCTTGTTTGTGTCCACAG
>Ga0209634_1001408_pt1 | contig 17541 bp, 25 predicted proteins | sample LinPmetageLP40_FD_184043 | JGI IMG/M metagenome (GOLD analysis project Ga0209634, IMG submission 184043) | Marine viral communities from the Pacific Ocean - LP-40 (SPAdes) (version 2) | ecosystem: Environmental > Aquatic > Marine > Oceanic | place: Pacific Ocean | collected 2010-08-26
TTTGTAATTTTTCTTCAAGAAATTTTCCTTGTTCTATTGTTCTAGATACTTGTTGCCAATCACCTTTAGATTTACCACCTATGCAGTAATCTAATATGTTCTTATTCTGTTCTAAATAGTCTTGAGGTAGCATATCATGAATAAAATAATAGTAAATGGCTTTTGGTATAATAAGCTTAGACTTGTTCTTATGTAACATTAAGTTGTGGAAGTCAAATCTACCCTTGAGCTTAGTTGGAGCACAGTAGAACTTATCCCTATCCACTTTAAATAGATAGTGAGGATTCTTTTGTTTCAACGTTCTAAACTCTTCTATAGATACTTCCTTATAATTATTTAATGCTATATAATTATTTACATCACCAAGTATTATCTTCTGATACTCATCATGCTCAAGTTGTAAGTTTGTTATATCTTCCCACTTATCACATATTTCAATATACTTATCTTTCTGATTTCTAGGTATTCTAATTTCTATACCATCTGTGTTTTGTAATAATGATATTGCCTCTGGAATCTCTTCCATTACCATTTCATACAGCATCATCAATGTCAACTGACCGTTTACTGTAATTCTCATACAGAGCTCAGGATCATAAAAGAAGCTGTTTATATCATTACTTAAACCGAATGTAGAGTTAAGTATAATCTTATAAACATAGTTCATAGGATTACTCTTAGGTATCTTCTTTCTCTCAGTAAAGAACCATTCATATTGATCACAGAATTCATCTGCGGGGAAGTGTCCTGGTGACCATCTATTCTTAATTACAAGATTAGGATAGAATGATGTTACATCTGATGACATAATTATATGATCATCATCAGATTCATAAACACCTGGCTGACGTGCACCGTGTGCACCACCTAAACCAAAGTAAGTTGTTACACCTTTATAATTTACATTATATTTAAATCCACGTCTTGAGTTTAATGGATCTAACTCAACATGTTTAAACCTATCTAATAAAACATTAAACTCTGGAGATTTAAAATTAATATAAGGCAAAATTATTTTTTTAAACTTTATGGTCTCCCTGTAAGTTCTCATCTTTTTTAATTCACCTTTTGGTATATGTAACAAGTTTGATAAGTAATATCCAAATAATTCTTTACTTATCCTAGGTTCTGATGCACTGAACAAATTAACACCATATTCTTTACTAAGTGTTTTACGTAAGCCAAGCAAAGACTTAGATCTATTAAATATTTCTTTTGTTGACTCAACGTCATTAATACAATATTCAATGATAGTATCTAATTGTTCTTGTGTTTCTATTTTAGTTTCATGTGATATAGGCATATCTAATATATTTTGCCAATCCATACTGTATTGAATCCACTTCAAGCTTGAACGCTTAGCAGGATTATCCCAGTGATGCATTTTAAATATATCTATCTGACCTATAATCATCTTCCACATAGGATATTCAGAGAACTTCTTATTATTTGAATTAGTAATTGTTTTCTGTGCATATCTATATATAGCCCTAGCTACTTCATCAGCTGAACCTTCAGCCCAATCCTGATAGTTATCAATTATATAGTGAGTAACCTGTGCATCAAAGGCTAAGCCATTGAATGATATATGCCACTCTTTATTATTTACGTTATCTGTAAGAAACTGTATAAATTCATCTCTATCATCTCTGAGTTCATGTATTACAAATACTTTCTGCTCTTCTCCTTTATAATGTTTAAATACAGCTACAAAGCAATTAGACAACGTTTCATAGTCCATTACCCAATGTTTCTTCATATATATTTTGGTTTATATTTATTAGAGCCAAAAAAAGCTCAAATCAATGAGCTTTCTTTTTTTTAGTCAATAAGGATATTACTCAACTCAATACTATTGACCAGGTAATATAATTTTTGATACTTTAGTATCTGCCAATTCTACCTCTGTAAACTGCTTGTAGTCAAATGTATCTGCATTAATTGCAAATATATTAATGAAATCACTAATGTCACTTTTCTCTCCAAGATAGTACTCTGAATAAGTCTGTTGACTTACTCTTTGTTCTTTCATTGTTTTACCGGTTGTCTTATTAGGTACTTTAAGCCTCATTGGTTGACCTTCCTCATTTAGTCTTGGCACCATATGGAATGTAGTTTTACTATTCACTCCTATGCATGCTAGCATACCTGATTGTGGGTCAAACATAGCTTCAATATACGGAGCATCTTTGCTCACGGGAATTAAGTTAAAGCTCTTAGCTCCTCTAAAAGAAGAGTTAACAAGCATCATGTTTTTACCTATACTCATAATTGATTTTTACCCAAAGATAATGAATTTTTGAAGTTATGCAAATCTATTTTCATTGGATATGAATAAAATAGTGTTTCTTTTATATTATCAGGTGGACTACAGACCTCATATACATCTTCAATTAGTTCTAATTCTACATTAAAGAAGTCTGCATACAATTGGTGTATTTCTTCATCTGGTGTTAGAAAAGATTTTACGTATGATGATATCTTACCTTGTCCTCCAAAAAATTCCAATATAGCTATCTTACTACTTACACTAAATGCAGAGTATCTTCCTTCAATAAACTTATCATAATCATGTTTGTATTCTGTCATATCAAATACAATCATCTGTTCATTACCTAGATCATAATGTTCCATTTGATTCTTAAGCAGTGGTAAATGGTCTAGCTGAAACTTAATAAATGATGAATTAAGTTTTGTTTTATAGACACAAATAAATTTATAATCAAGATGGTCATAGATTTCATCCCAGAAACAATATGTTTCAGTTGGGACAAAGTCTATTCCCTTCTTTAATCTTAGTAAAGGATATAGAAATACTTTACTTTTTTGAAAATATTCTGTATACACACCTCTCATACTATAAATTAACCCTTCTTATTAAAAATTCATAGGGTAAACTAAAGTTTTTGTTGTCAAAATGGTATTTTCCGGCTTCTAATGCATTAAATAAATCATTCATCCAGCTAGTCATGGAGTCAATTGATACATTAAATATGTAAATTTGGTCATAACTATCTATTACAATAAATCTAAATCTTATTACATAATCCTTCTTATCATCTGGTAAGTTTTCATATACTAACTTACTGTATACTGCAGCTTGTAACCAGTAATTGTAATATTCTACTGTATCACTAAAGTCACTAACACTTTTAGAAGTTGTCTTTAAATCATATATAGTTACTTCTTTTGTGTCATCATTTATTTCATAGAAATCTATATAACCATGCAATCCAAATTTGTAGTCTTTCAACTCACATTTTAAATATGCTTCTGCATAGTTTGTAATAGGATCTAATTCAAAATCTGACTTTTTCTCTGCTAATGCAGTCTGAACTTCTTCATTACTTTTTAGTAGCTCAACTCTATCTTTGCATTTATTTAATGTATCAAGATCAATAATGTTCTTTATATCATTTTTCATAAACTGCCAATAGTCTGCATTATCTGATGTTCTTATCTTAGCAATCCTTTGCTCATCTTTTTTAAGACTTTGGTAAAGATTAACATCCTTAAGAGAATCAAGTATAACAAAGTCCTCAACGTCCTTAAGGTCTGACTGATCTGTATAGCTAGTCATATTGTATAATACTTTTCTAACGCTATCTGATGGTGTCTTACCTGGTACAATCTTGAACTTTTCTTCTAGTTTATCTGCTTCAAATAGAAGGCAATGTATTACACTGCCCTCCACAAGATGCTTGTCTAACCTAATTTCTTTTTCTTTTAATATATAGTCTTTGTAAAACAAAGATGGTGAAAATAATAGTCTGTTTAAAGATGAGTAGCTAAAGTTAAATGCTTTAGCAAAGAACTCATCTTCTTTCTTTTTATCTATCATAAGTTTAAAAGCCAATATGCAATGAATGAAACTGTAACTGCACCAAATATGTATGCCATTACTTCCAACATTTTATATGTATTATTTAATTGATTAAGGCTTCTGCCTTGACGGTATTTTATATCTTCTTCTGTCATTTTATCTAATTTTTGTTGAAGTTGTTGTATGCGTCTTTTGTTGGGTTCCAATGTTGCATATTTTAATCTATGAATTTCATCAGTTATATTTTTATAATTTTTCTTGCGCAGATATTCTCTGCCATTATTCCCAAAGTGTCCCAGACTCATAATTAAAATGGTAAATCATCAAAGCCATCTGACCCTGTTAGTTCTTCTATTATTTCTTCACCTGACGGTTCTTTAATAATACAATTAGCCATACTATCAGATAATTTTATTGACTCAACATCAATATTAAACGCAGAATCTTCTTTTATTCCAAATCCGTGTTTTACTGTTACATTTTCATGTATAGTTTTTCTGATAGTTTCCCATGCCCATTCTGTAAGCATCTGTTCTTTTATAAGATTTGTAATAAGCTTCTCATAAATAAACAATTGTATGTATTGAGTACTATGAGGTGTTATATCATTCAATCTTTCCCTTAAAGCTTTCACATTGACTGTGTTCCAGTTATTTGCATATCTGATCTCATCATAAGTCATAGTCCATATGTAAGCTACTTTATCAAGACACATTTCTATATTGCAATTAGCTAATAGCTCTACACCCATAGAAATAGCATCATTGTCTTTAGACTGAAGCATTTGCATAGTAGTAACAACTTCTTGTTCTGTTATTATATGGGAATCTTGATTACATATCTTATTAATACATTTGTCTAAAACCAATGTGTTATTTGATATTTCTTTAAACTGCTGTACATGTTCATTTAATAATAATACATCAGTTCCTCCTTTAAGTCTTCTATCTTGATAATCAGTAATACCTTTTTGCCAGTCATCTCTCCAGCTAGCATAATTTGGTGCTCCTGTTCCATGATAGTAACTTGATTGAATTGCAATCATGCAAGTATCTGTTAGCTTATCATGTAGTTCATTAAGCTTTGCTATAAAATCACTACTAGCAAACTTACCTATGTAAGGGTCAAATGATTTTATGAATGCTGATAAATAGCCTTTATCATAATAGTTTTCCCAACTAGTGGTTAGTAAACTTTCAATAAGCTTATTAGATACAATAGAGTAATTAGCCTTCTTTGGATCTCTAACTACCTTAACATCATACTTTTCTTTTAATGTATCTAGTTTCATTCTAGGTAAAGAAAGTTTTGGATATCTATATAATTTAGCACCCTGTATTTCAATCATGTCTGGTTCAGTAGCAATATCAAGCTTAACTAAATTAGTTGTAGGATCATTCCATCCTATTCTTATACCAACATGGTACCCCATATTAGAAACCTTACCGGTTATTTGGGGGTTTGTGTTTTCTTGTCCTATTCCTAGGACTAGTTTATATGCTTTATTCATTTTCTTTTATTTTTAAATATTCACGATACTCAGGTTTAACTTCAACCTTAAAAACATATAGATCTCTATTATGAATCTGTATATTTTTTCTTACTATAGGCTCCAAGTATCTAAATCCTCTTGAAGTTAATAAATTTTTGTCTCTTAGCCAAATAATCATATTCTCTGCGCTGCAGTCATCATACGTTTCAATATTAGCATTTTTATACCAATATTTCAAGTCTTTGTTTCTTCTTTCATAGTACATTTCACTGCTACAATCTTGTGCAAGTTGCCATAAAAGATGATGATTTTTATTAGGATGTATAGTTGGTAATATTTTAAATGCCAATGCCCTATCATCATGGCCAGCTTTAATCTGAGACTTTATCATGTTAAGTAGATCAAGTGTCAAGACTTGCCTTGTTGCAGACTCATTTACTACTGTGTCAACGCTTATAACAGGGAGGTTTTGTACCTCTATCATATAGGATAGATTTAATGCAGCTCCTGTGAAGTAATCCATTTCATAAATACTATCATATGCATCCTGAGGCCAAGACCAAGAACCTCCATAATCATGCTCATCTTTGCTTTGCTGATAAAGAAGACTTTTTCCTTTGCTTGCAAGATGATATGCATGATAATTCCATAAATGTGCTAATAATGTTTTGGTATTTATATTATTACTATTTTCATAATCATCACTGATATTTGTATGTGATATTACTGCATCTGCTTCACTTATATCTGTAGTAAGTCTTATATTGTGCTCTTTCAGAGCTTCTTTAATTCTATCTTGACTTATACCACAATTTGGAAGTAAGAATACTTTATTATATCCTTGACCAACAAGTGTTGTATGTGTTGGTTCAGTCAATGTTTGTATTATTTCTTCTTTCTTTGTAGGATCTTGTGCTAAATATACAGGTAAAAGGCCACCATATGCAGACACGTAGTGTAATTCACTCGTGTCTGCTAAGTTGTGATGGTCTAATACATCCGGACTCACGTCTGTAAAAATGTATTTGCTCATAATTATTTCATTGTCATCTTTATTATTTCAGGCTTCATCATAAGCTTACTAAACTTTTGCTTATTACCACTGTAGATTGTTCTTACAATTAGATATTTTAAATCATTTGTAAAGTAATCTTTAGTACATAATGCTTCAAGTCTATCAGTAATCTTTTGTGTAACTGTCTTTTCTTTAGAATATACTACTGCATAGTTAGCCAGTCTTGTTGCTAATGTTGATGCAATATCAGCACGATATGCATCTCCACTTCCAATACATCCTTTTAACTCACCAAGAATGTAATCTTGATTATCATGAGTCAATAAATCCATTGGTGTTACCAGTTTATCTAACTTATTATTAATATATGTAGTAAACATTGATGAAAATGCGTCTCCAACACTACCTTCACCAATTAATTGTATCAATGATAAATTCTTTTCAAATGAATCAAAGCTTGATATTGAATTAAAGAATGTAGTAATTGATCTTGAATTGGTTTCTTGTGTTACAAGTTCTGGGTGTAGAAGTAGAAAGTTAATACATCTTGTATCTATCCCTGCTTCTTCTGCCCATCTAGCCCATACGTTTACATCATACTTAAGATTAGCTGTGATATATCTAGTCTTTTGTGCTGAATCAACACTATTAACCATATAGTCTCCATTATCTGGATTAGCTGTTAACATAATATGCCAGTCTTCTGGTAATGTCCATGATATATATTGCTGTCTGTCAATCAACTCCATTACAGCTTGTATAAATCTCATATCTGCACGGTTCCAATCATCAAGTAATAGTATACCACCTTTCTTTTTGTCTGCAATCCACTCAGGTGGACAATAAGACATTCTGTTTTTACCAGTCATTTTGTATCCTTGTTTTAGATACTCCTGTACAGCAAGTTCATCTACCCAAGATCCTAATTTCTTTGTTACAGTATTTGTAGTATTTAGATTAGCAAGACTAGAGCCTCCTGCTCTTTGTGCTGCTGTTACCATCTGCATCTCTTCATTAGTTCTCTTTACGGGTATTTGTTTTTCTATATACATTTGAAATTGACGCACTGGAAATCCTACAAGGTCACCAATTTCTTCTATCTGTGATAGATTAAGCTTTACAAAATCTAAATCATTTTCTTTTGCTAAGTCAATTACTGCTGAGGTTTTACCAATACCTGATTCACCAAGTATTTCTACAGATACAGGATTCTTACCTTTCTCTTTGAGATATCTATTGTTTGCAATAATATGATTTACAAACCCTTTTAATTCATCTATGTTTAAATTTACTTCTGCCATTTTATTTTAATTTAATTGTATTTTTAATCCTGGTAACTCTTGATTTATCCTGCATTTACTGCTATGTACCCAAAGTGTATTATTTGGACATTTTTCAGGAGCATAAGCTTCACCATCTGTTAAGTATATAAGTGCTGTATATGCACGTTTCTCATTATAGTGGTCAATCACTGGTTGGAAGCTTGTCCCGCCTCTACCTTTGATTCCCCAATCTTTTTTAGGATTGAAATCCTCAATTGATGTTATTTGTGTGTCACACTGAACTACTGTAATTTTATGTCCAGTCTTGTGCATGTGATGAATTTCATTCATAAACTCTATCAACTCATCAGTTGATACTGAACCAGATGTATCTACACCAACGCAAACATGATTTTTAGTTTTAATCTTTAGCCCCGGGCTATCATTATATCTTTTATTATGTTTACGCCTGAGTTTCTTAGTATATATAACACTTGAGTTACCAACAAATCTTTTTAGATATGCTTTCCAATTAAATTTTGGTGGTTCAATGTTAAGTAGCCTGCGTATAAGCTCAGCCAACTCACCAGGTATGTTACCTCTTCTCTTTTGTGTTTGTTCAGCTACATCTTTTATTTGATGCTCTACTTGTTTCTGAATTAATTTCTTTTCTGACTCAGGTAGATTATCAAACTCATCCCATGTTCCATGGCAATACTGTGAAGTACCATCCATTTTACCTAATAAATCATCTAGAGACGGAGATGTCCCATCATCTTTGGCCTGAGAAAGTAAATCATAATATACTTTTGTACCTGCTTTCTTAGGTAATTTGAGTTCAGGGAAAGAATCTAACGTTAATCCTCCTTCAGGTAAACACTTAGTCTGTATATACTGATTGATCTCAAGATCTGCAGCAACATTAAATAATTGTTTATCAGCATATAAATCCCTAACCATTAAGTGTCCAAATGAGATATGTAATATTTCGTGCTTAAGTAATCCTTTTCTTGTATCATCAACTAATGATGCAAAGAAATCAGGATTAATTGTAAGCTGTATTCCTATACCATTTTGCATAACACCTGCTGTTGGTATATCTTTTCTATATGTTTTATTCAAACCAATAATAAAGAGCCCGTAAAAGGGCTCCTCAAGTATTAGTGTTTTAACTGCTTTAGATAATTGATCTTTTACCATTTTAATTCAATATTTATTTTATCAATAAAATCAAATGTCTTTATATTTGTTATACTACTAGATATGTCAGTACCTAATAAGTATGTAAATATTTTTTGTACATTTTCTTTATCACCAGTATATGGTCTATTATCCATGTTGACCCTTACTGTATTATAAAGTTCTTTATATGTAAGCTCTTGTGCATCAGGCCAATCAACTCTTGGGAATGCTTTCATAAAGTCCTTACGCTTTTCTCCAATTATTTGTTTAGCAAATAATAACATATAAATAGGTTTAACTTTAAGATTATTTATATTAGATATTGCTATATCAAAGTCTTCACTACTGCTTTTTAACTGTAATAGTGTATTTATAAAGTCTTCTATTTTCATATCATTAAGTACTCTGTGATTTATATCTTCCATTAGTCATTTATTTTTAGTGCTTTTTTCATCCAATCTGGTCTCTTGTTTAACATTATACAAGTCAACCATTCTTTTGCAGATGGTATATAACCATTGCAATCTTCTTTAACATGTTGTTCTCCAACATATCTTGTGTATATTGTTTTACCACTTGAATTAGTAAAACTTATTCCAAATATTCTTTCAGCTTCAAAGATTCCTTCAGAGTGATGACGGAACATACGATGATTGGAGTGACCCAGCCATTTTTTGGTATCATCAAACCAATCATGTATTGGTTGATAATCTTCTATGCTTCCGCCCCACTTCCTACAAGAGCTTTTGCTGTGTAGTAATGGGTGTGCCATATTATATATTTAAATTAGCAAATATTAGCTGGGGAGAAATATAGATAGGTAATCAAAGAAGGTTTTAATCATCATATGTTCCTTTTAATTGTCCCATCCTTGCATACTTTATCCTTTCAGGTATAACTTTGGTAAAGTTGCATGTATCACAACAAAATCCTTGTTGTTTTATAGGGTATGGATTGTGACCCATACCATTGAACGGTGTACCACATAAGATACACTTATTTTTAATTACTGCCATTTATATAAATACACTAGAACCTTCAGCACAGTACTCCTCTATAGTTCTTTGGTTGTAATCTAATGACCAACTGGCTTTTACAGTATCTATATACATAACACCATAGCCACCTTCATTGTTAACCCAATCACCATATTTACATGCTTCTTCATCAACAAAATCAAAGAATAAATCTCTTATTTTATTTTCTAATTCATGGGGATTATCTATTTGGTGGCTACCTGACCATGAAGCATTACTGTTCATGTCTATATACTCTATATCATCTATATCACCACTATCACCGGATCCTGAGAAGTTAATTTGTATTTGTCTTACTCCTTTGTCCTTTAGTGCTAGCAGTAGAGACGTCTTTTCTATGAGGTCTTTTTCTTGATTCTTTATTTTGTTCCACATTGCTTTCTTCTTTTAAAATTTCTATAAATACTCCAGGATTGACTTTGTCATATCTGTATTCAAAAAATACAGGTAAGATATTATTCATATCATCATCTTCAATCCATCCATGCTTAACCATATCATCCTGTATTGTTTGTGCAGGATTTATATAGTCAAACTTGTGTCTGGTACCTCTAATAAAAGTGAATGCAATTCTGACAGGAAGTTTATGTTTCTTTAGTTCCTCTGCAAAGATAGGCCCATAAGATTCAAAGTACTTTTTTGTTTTTTTTCTATAATTCATTGTTGTTTTACTTGCAATGAAGTATTTTCCTGTCCATCTTCTTCCATTCTTACTACTAGGTACATTACCAGGTATAAACCATTTCATATTTATTGTTTTAAAGTTTGTATGAGAAGATTTTTAAGGGAAGTATTTATTGTTTGAGCAGTGTGTTGCTTTACAGCATCTGAAATATCTTTACAATTATTCAGTGTACAGCCATCTAAGTTATACATCTCTTTATATTTCTGTATAGCTTTCTTGCCTGCTTCATCATTATCAAACAATGTTATTACTTTCTTGTATTTCTTCTTTAAATTTTCAACAATATAAGGTTTTATTATGGTATTCTCACTGTCAGGTGCAATAACTTCTAGCTTATAACCAAAGCTCTTGAGGCACATTGCATCTTTAAGTGATGAACAAATAACTAAATAAGGCTGAGTGTACTCTAATTGATCATATCCTTGTAGATATGACTTTACCTTATGAAATTTGTGTTTCTTAGATAACGGTTGATATATCTTATATACACTACCTTCTTTATCAAAGTAACCATACATATATCTTCCTTCTATTTTGAGAGATGTGACTTTACCATCCTCATCTTTCACCATATTATAGTATTCTATAGGTCTAACGTTATACATAGACAATAAACTACTACCAATATTATATGCTAGCCAATACGCCGCATCATGATCAGACCATACTCTTTCTTTAACAAAGTCTATTTCCCATTTAGCCGCAACTTTAAATTTTGTACTATTAAAGTCATCTGTTTTAGCATACTTATTATAATCCTCTACTATCCTACTGACGGCTTTTGAATAATCTATGTCAAATAAATCTCTAACAAGATCTATTTTACTGCCGTACTTACCTGTTGAAAAATCTTTATACTTGTACTGCATTATAGATTTGTCTACAAAGATACACATAGATGCAGTTCTCTCAGATGGATTAAAGATAGATTTAATCTTTATATCTTGACCCGTGAGTTTTTCAGGTAATTGTAAGTAATGTTGGAATACCCAATAACTGGGTACATTTGATTCACTTGATACTAAATTCTTTGTATTAAACATCCTTGACTTAATATTTAAATCAAAGAGGTGGAAGTCAACCACGAAAACCACCCCTTATCATTAATTAATACTTATAAATCAAAGTCATCTCCAGCATTCACAGTTGTTGCTGGTTCAAAGTTTGTATTAGTATTTGATCCCTCTTTCTTTTGAATTTTTCTAACATGCTCATTTTCATTAAATGTTAGAAGTCTAGAGTTTTCTTTGTTTACTGCTTCTAGAGGTATACCATCTTTTGACATACGTGGTAAGAACAAGTCAAGATTGATATATCCATCTTTATTTTCCCATTCTCTACCACCAATACATGCATTAAAGAATTCACTGTTAGAGAATAATTTATTACACTCTACCATAAAGTCTTCAATAGTATTTGCCTCTATCTTATCTAAGGCATCTCTCTTGTTTAACACTTCACTTAAAAATATCATACCTTTCAGTACTTCATTATCTCTCTTGATTTCAATACCGCTTGGTAGTGTAGTATCCTTGTATGGATACGGAGAGAATCTAATTCTACCTACTTGTCCTTCATATCTTGGACCATTAGGATTAGCTACATCTTTAAGAAAGCCCTGGAAGTCTGTTCCTTCAGGCTCACCTTCTACATGCAATATAATATTATATGCATCTGCATCATATGGTGTTACATCAAATGTAATAGTGTTTATTCTAATTACACTGTTACCTGTTCCCATAACTGGTTTAATTCTGCCATTACCGGCAGACATGTCTTTTGTACTTAACATACTTTTAAAATTTAATTAATTAATTATTATACTTATCTATGCATTCATTTACGTATGCAAGATCATTTGGAATGAATGTATCTTCAAACATTCCCATTGGAGACTTACATGTATTCTCTCCATTGTTCTGGGTATCAAACCCATAATGGTAAACTCCTTTATCATCTTTAACTACTTTTCCAAATAGTACAATACTAAAGAGGCCTTCAAGAGTTAATGCATTATCTATCATTTTACCTACAGTTTTTGCTTTTACTCTACGATTACCATTAATATCAGTTGAATCTTCTGAATGAGTTAAGAAGTATATAACAAGGTCTTCCCTCATATCTTTAGGCATCTTTGCAACTTGTGCAAGGTTTGCCGCTATTTGAGTGAATTTATCATAGCCTTTCTCATTTGCTCTATCAAAGTATTCAAAGGAACTCATATATTGCCAGTCATCAACAACTAATGTTTTGATGTGTGGCATGTTGTCATTTACATGCTTCATTGCTTTGCTGATACCAGCAGCAGATGAAACAGCTACAAGATTACCCTTAGGGTTATCTTTATTCATTGTAATATACTTGCTCTTCCACCCTTTAAAAGGTAAAGGTTTATTAGCAATGTTGATTATAACAGTTGATTTAGGATCTAGGTGTCTCATACTTGTAGACTTACCTGTACCTGAATCAGCAATAATTAAAATAGATTGTGCCATTTAGTTCATTTTGTTTAATATGTGATACATTGTTTTATTTATAGCTTGTAAAGAAGCATTTATTTCTCCAAGCACATCTTTAACAGTAGGTTGTTTTTTATTATCAGGGTCTGCTAAGTTAGCAAAGTCTTCTATAACTTTAGCTACATTGTCTGTAATATCTCTTACTACTCTTAATTCACTGACTGGTATTAAATGTCTTTGGTATCCTGACTTACTTTCTACAAGTTCATATTCCTGACGCCAATGGGCGTTGTGTTTATGTAAATATAGAGTTCTTTTTGGATCTTCTGATTCATAATCAATACTAACAAATTCAGTGTACACGTCTTCATCTTTCTCTAATTCACTAGGAAAGAAGCTGACATGCAATTCATCCTTACCAGGTGGCCTGTAAGCCATCTTAGGTATATATAGAGCATCAATTAAATTACTATCATCAAACCATTTCTGGTGTGTGTTACGTAGTATTTTAACTTTTGCTTTTCTTTCATCTGGTGACATATAACTTTTATTTTTTGTACTTATCATATAATTATTTTAAAAACGTGCAACTGACAGCTAGGGAGAAATATAAATAGGAACCGAAAGGGTTCTATCATCTTCTCTGTTGCTGCTCAGGAGTTTTCATTTCAGCTATCTCCATTTGCTCAAATTTAGCTTTGAAGAAGCTCATTCTTGCATCACCGTTTCTAGCTTTAAGAAAGTGTAATACAAGTGTTCTATCATCTTCTATGATATATCTATCTGGACCATAGAATCTAATCTTTTGTTTTGCTGGTCTATTAATACCAATTAAAGTATCAGCATGTTGTAACATTGCATCTGAACCAAATATATCTGACTCAAGTACATAGTTACCATACTTACCATCAACAGCCCTATCAGGGTTATCAATGTTTCTATTTAATTGTGATATAACCACAAACAGACATGGATATTCACGCTTTGTTTGTGTAAAGAATTCTCCTAACTCAAATAGCATATCTAAACTACTATTTTGATAGGGTGCTCTTTTAACAAGCATGGTATGATCCAATGTTATTATAGTCTTTGCACCTTTATGTAAGTTCATATACATATCTATTTGATCACGCATTTGATTTACAGTCATAGGTTTACTTACTATATCTACTGGGTGCTTGACCCTTTCTTTAGCATAAGAATGACATTTATTTAGAATATCTGTTTTTAGTTTACTTCCTGCACTACATAATTCTTTATATGTTTTACCGGTTATAGATGAGAACTCTCTAATTGCTGAGGTTCTACCTACCATCTCAAACTGAAATTCTAAAACTCTAAAGTCATCTGCAGGATTAAGAATAAAGGCTTCTCTTACTATTTGATCCTTGATAAGTGTTTTACCTGAACCAGGTCTACCACCTATTACTGTAAGAGTATTCCATTCTAGTCCATCAGTTGTAGCATCATTAAACTTAGGCCAAGGAGTATATATAGACTTTTCCTCACCGGTTTGTCTACGGTACATATACTTAAGTGCTTCATTAAAGGCAGCGTATTGCCCTACCCAAGCTTCTTCTTTTTTAGCCATTGTTTATTATATATATTATGTTTTCTATATTGTCAATACTATCATTACATGATTTCTCATCAGGAACCCAAGTCCCATCTCTTAGCATTTGTAAATCTTCAAGCACAAGATTTAATTTATTTAATACTTCCGTTACTTCTATTCCTGTCATACTACTTTTTCTTTAAAGTGTTTATCTTCAGTGTCCGTACCTTCTTTTATTAAATCACAATAATCTGCTAAGGCAGAATGCTTAACTTTATGTTTATCTTGTTTACTAACAAAGTACTGACTGGTCATCATATATTGATAATCTTGATCTCTGTATTCATTTACATACATTCTTGTAGCTTTTATAATATCAGCCCATGTATGGTCATAAGTTTCAAAGAACCATCTAAAAGAACTTCCTAATGCTTTTACATTCTGTCTAGCAGGTTTGCCGCTAGGTAGTTTTTTAGCAGGAAAGATTTCTCTGTAGTGATTTATCTTTTCAACAAAGTCCTTACCCATAAGTTGGATGTCAGTCCTTTTTTTAGCTTTTATAAAATAATTATCTAATTTTGTACATAGAAGTTTAGCTTCTGGTGACAGTTCATATATTTCATCAGGTGCTTTTATAAGCCATCCATTTGATTCAAGTATGTGTTTATCTAACTCACTTGTATAAGGAAGAGCTACTTTTTGCTTCATTGCAAATAAAATAAGAGCCTGATTAGGTGTTAGCTTTTCAGCTAATATCTTTTGAAATATTTCCCACATGTTTTGGTTTTAAAGTTTATAAAGATACGAAATGCTTACCACTTAATCAAGTCTTTCCCTTGCCAAGATAGGTATTCATTTATACGATTGAATACGTTTTGATGATCCCATACGCCTCCTTTACGATAGGCCGCACTGGCTGGATGAGATACTTCTATTTTATGTGCAAACGGAAATAACCCTAACCATTCTTGTGCTTTTTTACCAAGACCTACGACACATACATGAGGGTGCAGATTGCTAATCTCTGTAAGAATAGCAGTTGTGAATGGTTTCCACATTTCATAATGTGACCCAATCTTTTTAACCTCTACAGTCATTGCAGTGTTTAATAGCAGGACGCCTTGTTCTGCCCATCTCTTTAAATCTGGGTTAGCATCTGGTGTCTCAAGTGCTTTAAATATATAACGTAAACTGGCTTCGGGCTTACCCTTCTTACTACAGCTAAATGCTATTCCATCAGCAACGTCTGGTTGTGGATAGGGATCTTGTCCTATCATTACAACCTTTAGTTGATTAACCGGGCAATGTAGGAATGCATTATAAACATCACTATACCTTGGAGTAAATCTTACTCCTGATTCATTAGCTGACTTTAAAGTTTTTACGACATTGTAGTGGTCAACTGAATCAAGCCACGGATAAAGAGAGAGTGCCCAATCTGAGCTACTTATTTTTTGTTTGACTTTATTAATTATATATAATATATTTGGTTCTTCCATAATTTTTAAATACTTTTGTTAAATGGCTAAAGAATTAACACCCAAAGAAATAACGGATATCACTATCCATTCTGATTTTATACCTGCATTACAGTCTATAATGTTATACTACATAGATCAGCAGTATCCTAATAAAGCTGATGTAGCAGTAACGCTAGGGAAGTTTAATAAAATGCTGGATGGTAATCTTGGTGAAGAGAAGGTTAACTTAGAATGGTATGAATACCATACTTTTATATTCTACTCTTTACTACAGATTTTGGGTAACAAAGCTAATGAGCAAGGTTTATATCAAGAATCTAATGTTGTAATGAATGAAGAGATCCTTGGTAAGCTTACTAAGTCTATACTTAATAATGATACAGCGAGTCAATCAGAGCTATATCAAGAGTTCTTTAATGATATCCAAGCTCAGCAGGATGATAAGAAATCATCTTAACTGCATACCATTAAAATCTCCCATTTCTACAAGTGCTTGAATAACCAAGTTTAACTCATCTCTGTCACATTCTGCAAAGCTTTTACAATACTCTTGTTTGTCTCTTACGAAACAAAGGCCAGCTTTTCTTTTAGTTTGTAATTTTACTTCTTCAAATGTATATCCAATATATTGAGCAAGTTCTCTGATCATAGCATGTACTCTTGCCAATTGAGCGTTGCTACCTTTATCAGTACTGACTCCAATGAAGATGTCTATTGGGCTTCCGTCAGGTATTTCTTTCAAGAAAGAATTAAATCTTGTCTCCTGTGCCTTATTAGGAAAGTCCAGCTTGCCATCTTTTACAGCAATCCTTGCATGCATATTATTCTTCATGGTTTTCCTTTAGTATTTTTTCTTCAAGTGTCCACAGATCTAAATCAGAGTCTGCTAGTTCTAAGTACGGTTGTATATCCATAGTATGAAATGTACCTTTATTAACATCTTTACATAATGCTAATATCTGTACAACTTCTACTGTTGGTGCACTACCAGGATGTCCAGGGTCACCATTAGAATACGTGTGTATTTCTGGTTCTCCTGGATCAAACCTATAGTGAACGTCTAACCAAAATTTTTCATCAAGTTGTAATGTGTATGTCCTTATCATTTGAATCTTAATATTTCTCCTTCAACAAATATAAACTCTTGACCACAAGCCATACATCTGGCTTCTGTTTCATTTCGTTCCATTGTTGTATTAGAGCAGTTTAAACATGTATTTTCGTTCCATGGTACAAACTCTTCACAAGTCTGCCTGGCTAAATCTTGAATAAATGCGTCATGTGACCCATCATATTCTTTTTCAACCATGTCCATATATATTTCTTTCATTCTTCCCATATTATTAATTTGGATTATAATGTTTGATTTTATTGGTGTCAAAATCTTTTAATGCTTTTTCTACCCATGTCTCATCCTGTGTTCCTTTGTAACACAATATGTGACACATTGCTGATTCATTTGGATTAAGTCTTAATAATCTACCAATTCTTTGTGCTGTCTTACGTTCATTACCATAAGCATGCATTATTATACCCTGTTTTAACCCAGG
>Ga0209634_1001409_pt1 | contig 17539 bp, 23 predicted proteins | sample LinPmetageLP40_FD_184043 | JGI IMG/M metagenome (GOLD analysis project Ga0209634, IMG submission 184043) | Marine viral communities from the Pacific Ocean - LP-40 (SPAdes) (version 2) | ecosystem: Environmental > Aquatic > Marine > Oceanic | place: Pacific Ocean | collected 2010-08-26
AGTAGCGTTATTACCCGTGTGGGCAACAGCTGTAGAAACTAGGCTTACGCTGTTTACAGTAATTGTTCTTATGTTATCGCCTGGGTTGGCTGTACCGGCTGAAATTGTAAAAGAACCCGTAGCTGCCGTGCCGCCTACTGTACCGCCTGTTATCTGTATTTTAGCCCTAGCTCTGCCATCGAACCAATCCGTAATTCTTACTGCATTGTAATAGTGAAAGATACGGCCATCGGCAAATTGCGCAGCTGCATAGACTTGCCCGTTAAAAAAGTCAGTGGCCAACACTTTTGTCAAAGCCACGCTGCTTGTTGGATGTTCTAATCTTACATAGTTTAGGTTTGCCGGAGTATTAGATGGAAATGTTACGGCTGATTCAGCCTCATGCCCAAACACATAAATTTGTCCGTTAGCAGCTGCAAGCCCCGTCGTGTTAGTTGGCAACGTGCTTAAAGACACAAACGCTGGTCGCTTTTCTATTTCGCCGCCCCGTGTGACATGAGCATTTTTGATAGACACAAGAGTGCCAGGCAAAGCAGTCACATTTGACCGCCTTGTGTCTAACCCGCCTCTAAAATCCTCGACCAGTATATATGGCATAATTTAACTCGATGCTATTAGCGGTGGGTTTCTTGGGCGATAAAGACCTTCTGGCTCACCGCCTCCAATGATAAATGTCTCGGATTTCGCTAGTCTTGCTTTCAATCGAGAATAATGAGCCTGTGCTTGTGCCAGCTTGTTTTGGGAATCAGCTTGCTTTTGCCGTGCCAGCATTTCAGCTGCGCCATACAAAACAATAAGCTGGTCATCCAAGTCTGCTTTGTCGGCATCACTTATAAGGCCGCCAAGGTTTTTGATGCCGTGCAGCCGTATCATTCCATCACCAGTTGATGCCGTGCTGTTAGCGGATGGCACTGGCCACATTTCGATCTGATCGTTTTCAGCTGTATCATACCGCTGTATTGGGCTTGAGGTTTTGCCTCGATCACTGTCGTATTGATTGTATTGGTCAGCACCTACGCCATATTCGACCTTTTCCCAATAATCGCCACGCTTAAACTCAACACGCTCGATCCGTTCAAACACCATGTCAGCTGGCAGATCGTAATACCGCTGATTTTGTGAGATTGTAAGGTCGCGCTGCACTCTCAAAAAAGGCCATGCGTAATCATCCCACAGCCTTCTTTGTGTTCGTTGAATAACATTAATCAGCACATCCCTAGTTGATTTACCGAGGTTTGGCTCAAGTGAATGGCCAATCTCGGAACGCAAATCATTAATCAGGATTGCTAGGGTTGTGCCTCTTGCCATGCCTTACTCCTCAGTTTCTACCCACGCCTCGTTCTCGTCAGTCGTTGGGTCGTCTGCGACAAACGCTCCCTGCGCCGTCCTAGCACGTTTTTTGGTTGTTTTTTTGGCTGCTTTTTTAGGGGTTTCTTTTGAGTCTCTAAGCCACATTTTGTCCATATAGCTTTCTTCAATTTTTGCATCTTCAAGGCTAATTGGAACTTCGCCAAACTTGCCAAAAATTTCTGCAACCAATTCGTCATTATAAAGTTCTCCCAAACGATTCCGCTCTTCGTCAGAGCCGTGGTCAAATGACCCTGTTGGCCTAATCTCAGAAACAGCTGTCTCGCCGTGAATATTACGCAGCACCACAATTTCCGATGCGGTAACAAAGTCTTTGGTAATTCCGTGATTTATGTCACTTCCGATTGCCAAAGCTACAAAATGATAGTCCATGTTTTCCCTCTTTCATTAAAGCAAGGGAGCAGCCGTAAGCTGCCCCCTTTTGTTATTTAAGCGATCTCGTAAACACCGTGGCAGTTAAGCTGCGATGCTGTAAGAACAGCTGTGGTTGTGATTGCGCGATACATAACGTACTGCGTAGCCGGACGGGCTGGCGCATGACGCTTCATCTTCTCACCATCCATGTAATACATACACAGTTTAGTAGGATCGATGATGTAGCAACGCTTTGACGGGGTTTTGCCAGAAATGGTCAGATCATCAAGTGTTGGGTCATAACGGAAAACCAAACCGTTATATGTAATCTCACCCATTGAAATATCTTGACCACGGGCAAAGCCTGTCTGGCTGTAGTTACCATTGCGGCGCAGTTCGTCAGAAAGACGATCTAAGAACGCAGAACCACAAACAGCAATAGTTGGCTTGCCACCAAAACGCTTCAATTGACGCATTTCAGTGTTAAGCAACTCGATCAATTCTTGACCGGTAGCTGATGTTGTAATGGCAACATTTGCGCGATTTCTCCACCATGTATTTGTCACAGTAGAAAGGCCACCAACAGTTGTGCCTGATGCAGCTGGGTTATCAACAATTGCAGAACGGATGCCAGCAAGTGCAGTTGCACTTCCAGAACCATCGCCATAAAGCAATGTGTTCATGCCTTTGCTGTAACCTTCCATCATATCGTCCAGCTTATCTTCAAGAAGATTGGCTAGAACGTGGCTATCACGGCCAGAATGATTGGAAGTTGATGCACCAGTTAGTGAATCGGTAACGCTGATACCGTCTTTTTTCAATTCGGTCAGTGTTAGCGAAATACCAGAGTGGTGTTCTTTCCAAGGGTAGTTGACGCGATTAATGTTAGCTGGATTTGAATAGCTAACAGTATCGTTGTGCGTATAACCAGCAACGCCAGTTGTATAAACGCCCTTGACTGCAAGAGAAACATTCTCTTTACCGCCTGGAAAAGTCTTTGCGCCTTTGTCCATAGCAGCGAGGAGAGGTTTATCTTGAAGCGAGTTAGCATACACCTTGCCTTTGTCGATGTAGTAATCGAGTGCGGCGTTGGCGATATTCGCCAATTCGGCTGAAGAAAATGCCATTTTAGGTTACTCCAAAATTAGGAAGAACCGGCTGCTACGGCGTTTTGCACTGCTTCCAACAGGCTTTTTGGTTCCGCAACAGGAGTTCCACCAAGTTTACCACCTGATGCCGTGCGCATTGCTCTTTTCGTTCCCATTCGCGCTTTAAACCTCTGGTTCACCGATTCATAGGCTTCATTAGCCATAGAAATCGCATCTTCTTCGGTATTTGGACTGCCACGCTCGGAAACTAAGACCCTTACACGATCATCAATCTCATCTTGTTTGAGGTCGTAGTCTGGATCACTTTGACGGGCGTTATCTTCCCAAGCAGTAACAGTTCTGGCTAAATGATTTTTATGCTGTTCGCTTTGTGCATTGTTTTGCTGCGTCAACACTCTGTCATTTATACGTTTTTGATTATCTGCCTCGGCTCTCGCTCTTGATAGTTCCCTGCCCGCATCCTCGTCCATGAATCCATCATCGACCTTATTACGAATATCGCTTGGCAAGACTTCACCAGTTAATTCGCGCAAGGTATTAACAAATGGTGTTAATGCCTCTAGCGCCTTGGCCGGATCATTCTTCATCAATGCCATGATCTGCAAGCCTGTTGAGGCTTCGTCTGCATTGATGTTGTTGTGGCTCAGATAGTCTGTAATCTTGTTAAACTGATCTGCGCCGTGCTTAAATTCGTTCTTTTCGGCAATGACTTCTTGAAAACGCTTATACGGAACAGGTGACTTGTCTGATACATCCTCATCAGCATCATCTGATGCCGCTAATGACTCTGCATCCCCGTCATCTTCTCCTTCAACTTCCTCTTCGGATTGCGATTCCGCTTCCTCCGGCTCTTCAATTTCCATTGCTGATTGCACAACGGAAAGCAAATCCTCTTCGGTTTCGCTGTCTGCGCTAGACGTAGGCGCTTCCTGATCTATCTCTAAATCAAGTTCGTCTTGTGTTTGTGAGTCAGAGGACGAATCTAACTCTTTTGGTTCATCAACCATTTGCGTCCCTTTCTAAATACATTCTAGCGTTGTTGATCGTAAGTTTCAACAAAACGCTATTGATTATTGCCCATCGGCGGCAATGAACCCGCCGACTGCGCATTTAACATAGGTGCATTGGATGCCCCTCCCGATGGCGCACCAGCTAATGCTGGGTTGCCAGTACCCTCACCTTGAGACTGATTCATAGCCACAATGCTTGGAATTTTGTCTACAATCGCCTGTGTAATATCAAGTTTGTCATCAAGGCGCTTGAGCAGTTCTTTGGCTAACCAGCTTGGGTCTATGCCAGGTATCTGCAACAAGAACGGCATGATCCGCTCGATGTTCTGTAGTTCAGCTGCGCGATTGGGCTTGCCTGTTGATCCGGCTTCAATCTCAAGGAACACTTCTTCCATGATTTCTTCGCGGGTCATTTCCGGCCACGCTGCGCCGCGCCCAACGATCTTTTTCACTTCATCAGATGACATTTCGTAAAGCATAATCTGCCCAGCTGCCCTAGCAACTTCCGACATAAAGCTATCGAGGTCATCGATATTAGCACCGAGGCTGGACATACGGCTTGATTCGGCAATGCTTGTTTCTGTTGCCGTTGCCTTAGAAACGCCACCAAAGTTAGCCTCTTGCGCGCCCACAACCAGCTGCACATCGTCAAATATTGTGCGAACCTCATACAAATTAGGGTCAATCCCTATTTGCTGAACAGGCTGGATAACATCATTGACCTTTTGTCCAGATGCCAATGCTTGCAGTTCGATCACCGCATTAGCTGGGTGAGTGGCCAGCTTTTCCTTATCGGCATCCTCTAACATACCGGCTGGTGCGGCATACTTTGGACGGTTTGCCCGTCTATGCTCTCTCAAGCCCTGCCGTGCGCGGTTATATTCGTTCTGCATTGGCATAAGTAGCTTAATGTCTGATGGCGGGAACAGCACATCCTTATGCTCGATCTCATTAAACACCAACGGGAAGATCGGGAAGAAGCTCTCAACCTTTACGTCAGGAGCCATTGGCTCTCGCAGAAAATCCTCATAACCATCAGCTAGGCAATACTGCAATCCGCTTTTCTGGTCGTAATACTCATAAACAAGTACCAAGCCTTCTCTTTGGGTCTTGTTTATGTCTATTTCGCCATATGCTTTTCTTTCGTATTGGCCATCGGACATCAACCGGCCTTTGACATCATAGCTATTAAACTTGTCTTTAATATCTACGCCATAAATCTCTTCAACATCATTTGGACTTAGATACATTTCATGCGCAATCCAGTTTGCACCAACAAAACCGCGCAGCTGGCGGCACATTGGGTCAATGATTATGCTGCTTGCCTCTGGAAAGTCGAACAACAATCCCTCGCGCACAATCATCATAGGCTCTTCAGTTAGCGCCTTTAATGAAAGCATAAGCTCTTCGATCTGCGGATCGTCTTGGTTAATCTCACCTTTTGCCGCACCTTTGGCTATTCGCTGAATATAATCAATCTGCCCCTGCACATCTGCTATCTGGGCTGCAACTTCCGGCATCCTGTCCATGTCTCGCTGGAAACCAACCTTCACATAGCCAACACCGCAAGTAATAACCCTGCGTACCAGCCCCTTCATCTGCGACTTAAATGACGGGGTTTGCTCATTCATAAAGTAATCAAAAAGCTGCTCTAATGTTTTAGCTACATTATCAAGCATTTTGCGGTGATTCTGACCGGCCATATAGTCTTGTATGATAGCCTGTGCTTCAAATGGCACGGGCAATGCAGCTTGAGAGGCAGTTTGAGATGCCTGATAGGCCATAGCCAGTGAAGTCTCTTCGCCATCCCATACGGCATAATCCATCCGGTCGCGTCTTGTTGCTACAGCTTGCGGGTTCTTGGCGTACAAAGCAGCTGTCCGTTGCTGAACATGGCGCTGTAAAATGTTGGCAACATAGTTAGTGTCGTTCCATTCTGCATCATCAAATCCCTTGAGCGCAGCGTCCATGTCCTTAAACATTTGCTTAAAAGGCTTTTCGTGAAACGCTTTTGCGCTTTTGATTCGGGCAGTTAAATCCGATACAAGTGCTTTACGGCGCTCGGACGGTTCCGGCTTCTTTTCTTCGATAACCGTCACTTCCATGAAATCTTCTTTATCCATTACCAACCACCTGTCGTGCTGTGGACTCGCTCATGCCTTTTGCGCATTTCCGAATCCCATTTAACCCAAGCAAAAGTTCCTACTTCGGGCGTTTTATCATTGTTGGACAATCCCCCGCCTGGTGTTGCCATTCTATCTAGCCCCATTCCAACCCAAGCAAGCGTATCAACAAAGTCATCGTGGCGGCTGTTAGGAAACTTTAACAATTCATCAACAGCCTTTTGTGTCCAAGGAGATGTTTTAGGCAGCTTGACCTTTTTCATGGCCATCCGGCCTAGTATCGACTGCGCCCTTTGCACCTTGTTCTGCACTGGCGTTACTTCCTCGATGCGGCAATATGTTTTCTCTTCTGCCATGCGCTTGCGCAAGAATGGCTTGATTGCCTTACTAATATGGCCTTTCTCAGCCCACCAGATTAACGGCTTGTGCTTTTGCATGAGGTTTAGCATTGCTGTTACCACTTTATCTGTGGGCTGCTTTTCCCACCAGCAATCGATCAGATATATGTCATCGTTGTTGTCAACGCCCACAATTAACAGGCAAGTTGCATCATTTCTTGTTTTGTCCACACCAACAGCATGATCGGATGCCGCATAAATTCTTAAATCTTTAGGCAAATCCTTCTTGTCATAGAAACTAAGATTCTCACGATTGAATAGATCGCCATCTTCCGGTGTAGGTCTTTGCTGGTACAGCGCAGTAAATCCACGGCCATCGAGCCGCCGCTGCGCAGTCATAAACTCCATATCGAACCGCTCTGGCCACAACAACTCGCCAACCTCGCGCCCCAGCGGGTCGTCATCCTCTGCTAATGCCGGTAAGTTAATGATCTTCCACTTAGCGGCTTCTTCTGGCGTATAATGCGGATTAGTGGGGTCAGTAAGCCTACCGATCAAATCATCTTCGTGCCATCTGGTCTGTACAATCACAATGCTGGCCGATGCTGTCATCAAGCGTGTCATCAACACTTGTGTAAACCATGTCCAAAGCTGCTCACGCAGCGTAGGAGAGCCAGCTTCCAAACTATCCTTGATTGGGTCATCTAGGATAACAAAGTCGCCTCCACGGCCTGTTATCGAGCCTCCACGGCCAACAAAAACAGACATACCGCCAGAACCGGTTTGAATACGAGACTTTGAAGCGCCGCCCTGCCGCAAGTTATGATGCGGGAAAACGTGCTTGTATTGCGGAGAGGTCATAATCGCCCTGCAATCAGCACCAAAGTCTTTTGCAAAATCTTCGTTATAGGTGGCAAAAATTATGTTTCGGTAATTATCTTTGCCCACCAGCCAAGGGATAAACCGGCGAGATATGAGTTCAGATTTGCCGTGCCTTGGCGGCATACACACAATTAAACGCGGTATATGCCCCTTTTCCACCTTCTCTAGCACTTTGGCCAATGCTCGATGGTGCTTGGCATCCTTGAAAATTGACATTTCAGTGTTATCAAAATCTTCGGGATCAGGCATCGTGAATTTGACAAACTTTAGAAAGTCATCACGCCCTTCAATAGCTATCTTCTGCCGTTTGGCAGCTGATATGCGCTTCTCAAGGTCAGTTATTTGTTTTGCCGTTGCCATTAAACCGGCACTCCCTCATTTTTTAAAACCTCGATGTTTTCCATTTCCAAGGCCGTTTCGGTCGTGTGCTTGTTGCGGTTCAGCCAGCCATTTCCAAACGTATCGAATGTTTTAAGATCTCGGTAAAACGACTCCCGCTCAACACCCATAGCCCGAATAATGTCGGACGGTTCCATCTTGGCCACGGCTGCCAATGTTTTTTCGCCAATACCGCCGTCAATGGTAGCGCCCACAACAGTTTGTAATATTTTACCAGCCCTGCCGCTGCCGGAATTAACCGCAATATCGAACACTTGGAGGTCAACGCCGGTAGGCAAGTCCTCGCAACGGCAACGCGACCAGTAGTTTTCAAAGTAAATTGGCCTTACTTCAGCTTCCTTGAGATTGCGCATAGTCTCTTCGTCTGCGTCAGTCTCGTAAAACTCATCGTAAACAGCCTTGGTTACGCCGAGGTTGGTTTGGCCTCCGCGATCAGAAGGGTGATCCGAATAACCACCCTCTGATTTCAGCATTGTGCGCAAGCAATAGTCGAAATTATGTTCCATTATTTTTTCCCGAAAAACTTGGTGGCTGACCTTACGCCGAATGTGCTGGCCACAATTACGCCAAGGGTAGTTGAATACCATGTCGGCATAGTGGATAAGGCTGCAAAGCCTTGCTCAACAGCGTGTCTGCCCCACTCACCACAAAAACTTAAAATCAATGGAATTGAGAAAAGTAAACAGAGCCACTCGTCTTTGAGTGATTGCTGCGATCCTTTCGCCATCAACTTTTCCCACTCGGCAGTCGATGTAGCAGCTGAAACCATTACGGCAGCTTCACTTTCTGCCTTAACCTTTGCCACCGCAGCCTTGCCAGCTTGCTCGGCAGTTTTCTTGTCCATCCATGAGCCAACTAGGCCGGAAATAGGTGCAATAAGACTTGCTATCATTTTCTTGCCATCCATGCTGTTGTGGTCATATACCCGCCAACAATTCCAGCGCCACTTATGTAAAATAAATTGCTTATGTCGCTTAACGCTGTAACTCTATCTAGCGGCACAAAAAACATTGCTAATGTAAAAATCCCCATTGCAATTAAAGTAAATCGAGCCATCCTTAGTTGAGCCAAGTTCTTGCGTAACTCATTTTCTGTTTTCTTTATTTCTTTGACATGAGACAGTTCTTCATCGCTAACGATGCCATCACCGTCCTCATCATACTCAGCAAACTTTGATTGTTTTTGTAATTTCTTTTGCATTTACAAACTCATCAGTACCTTAACGTAGATAACAATTCCGATAACACCGACTACAATTGCTCCGCTAACTATAATAAACGTAATCAACTGATCTCTTTTATGTTGCGCCAGTTTTAAAGCCTTTTGTTGCCTTGCCCGCTCTTCCGCTATTGTTTGCTGCAATCGTTCCCATTGTCCTGGTGATCCATACAGCTGAAACAAACTTCTCATTTCGTTTCGTAAACGCTTTACCTCTTCTTGCTTAAAATGTTTTTCAATAGCGTTTTCTTCAACAACTCCTAATTTAGAGAAAATACCGTTTTTTTTTGCACTTGCCCCGTGCTGTAACTCAGCTTCAGCCTTGGCATATTTAGAAATATGTCCTGACAATGACGAAATATCCCGACCAGCCTTAATTGCTGAAGATATTGCTCCGGCTGCGGCCGAAATTGCGGCATAAGCTGATAATGGATCAATCACTGTTTTTGTCCGTTTTTAGGTTTTTGTATATCCTAAGAATCAACAATATTACCGCCAAAAATGCTGCAACAGCTGAAAACCAACTTTCCAATTGGGCGACCCAAACCGGAGCGGTAAGCCCTGCGGCTATGTAAGCCCCGTCTATTTTAATGTCGTTTGTTGACATATTCATCAGCCTGCTATTTCCGTTACTGTAAGAACAGAAATAGGTGACGTATTCCAATTTGCGTCATAATTACCGTTATTGTAAGCCGAAGAATTTATAGCAAAAACGTATCCTGACGCAAAGTTACTACCCACTTCAACTTTATATGTAATTGGTGAAGTTGTATTTGGGGAGTCAAGAAATTCACCGAAAACAGGAGTTTGTTCATATTCTCTATTAGTTCCGTCACCAGTTCCACAAATTAACCACGCTTCTGGTCTAGTGTTAGCAGAACCATTATCACCTTTAGAAATCTGTGTATCGACACCGCCAATACGTTTATAAAGTTTTACATGATGATATCTAGTATTTAGTGAACTAATGCAAATTTGCCCCCTTATTAGAAACTCACTGTTAGAAGCTGTGGGAGTTATACTTACATCTAAATCAGACAAATGTACCATAGCTCCAGCTTCATAAAGTGATGTAGTCATAACGCTTTGTTTAACTTGCAACACACTACCACTAGGTAAACCAGCAGCCGTAACTGCGGCAAGAGACTGATTATTTAATTTTGTTAAAGCCATATTTGTCTCCTATCCTGCTATTTCTGTTACTGTAAGACTAGAAACACCACGCAATCGCCTTGCATCATCAGCATCATTACTAGACCTGTTAATATAAACTGTACCATTGCTGTTAGTTTGAATTTTGTAAGTTACAGCAGATGTTGTGCTTGGTGCGTCTATAAACGTTCCAGATGTTGCTGGCGTTACATTTCCATCAAGAGCTATTGCTCCTCCGAAACCAAGACTTCGATTACCTGCCGCAGAACCAGCATAGATTACAGTGCTACCTCGCATTAACCTAAAATGTGCTACATTAACTGCATTTAAACCGCCGCCACAAATGTCGATTTGAACAAGGACTTTGCTGGTTGAAAGCGTTGGTGTAATAGCTACAGAAAGCCCAGTAATATCAATCCAACCGCTGTTAGGGTTATCTGAAAAGGTGTCTGTTTTTACAGTTTGAACAATGTTTAGCTTTGGAATAAAAAAGCCGCCAGTGTTAATTGTAGCCGCCGCTGTTCCAGCCGCATTTTGGATGGAGTCTACTTTTAATATGCTTGTCATTTGTGTCTCCTATCCTAACAAGAGGTTTACGTTGCCACCATCCCAGTTGCCTGTTGCTGGAAAGAGTTTAACTTGAGTACATTCTGCACTGAGATTTACTTGTCCTGTGAAGCCAATAAAATATGCAACGTGGGAGCGTGAACTTAAATGACACCCCAACATCCACTTGTTGCTGCCAAGATGTGTGAATTGACAGGTTCCAGATACTTGAGTGATAGCACCCGACCATTGTGTCAAACCAAAAGAGCTGGACGAAACTGAGCCAACACCGGCAAACGAATTTGAAACTGTTCCAAAGGCATCCGTAGTTAAATAAATTGATTGAGTTTCTAATCCACTAGCTGTCCCAAGTTGTATTTTTAAATAACCACCAGAGCCTGCTTGTGATACGTCATCTAAAACTACAGTAAATCTATTTGTTCCCGCTGGTATGTCTGTAAAGGTTTTAAGCCCTAAACCTGACACAGCAATAGGTGAACCAACCAAAGGTGGTTGTGGTTTTGAAAAAGTAACTACGCCTGTTGAGGCTATGGTTGCCGCTGTAGTCCCGTTAGTATGTGCAAGTGTTGCAACTCCTAATTTACCACTAGAAGAAACAGTAGCCGCTGTAGTACCGTTAGTATGTTGGAGTTCATTAACTCCGAGTATTGAAGCCATGTTATCCTCCTATCCAGCTATTTCTGTTGCGCTAATGTATGAAATACCTCTTTCGTAGTCTGTGCCATCGTTAGCACTAAAAGTACGATTTATGTATAAGTCACCCGCGCTTAACGCACTAACGCCAACTTTATAAGTGATTGTGCTAGTAGATGCCGGTGCATCAAAATACTGATAAACCGCAGTTGATGGTGTTGATGATACATCATTATCGTAATAAGCAGTTGACCCTATAGAAATGCCCGACCTTCTGCTTCCAGCTTGGGCTGCTTTTAAGACTGTACTGTCTCTAAAAAACATCCAAATAAACCCGTGGTCATACATATGTCCTTCCCAGAACACATGGGTTTGCAACAGTATTTTACTTGATGTTGAAGTAGGCGTAATTGATACAGTCAAATCTGATAACGCAGTATCAGTATTAGCACTAAGCGCAATTGCGCTTGATGGCACAATAAACTGTGTGTATTGCGTTTGAATAGTTGAACCTGATGTTGGCTTTATAATAGAGGTAGTACCACCAGTAGTTTTTGGATGTAGTTCATCAACGTATAATTTACTCATATCACACCACCGTAAATGTGCCGTTGACAGTCAGCGTTGCGTTTATCGTAAACGCCCCTGCCACTAAAGCGTTTTCGCCAGAGGCAATCGTTGTATCTACCGTCAGGCTGTTAGGGTTGACACGAATGTTTGCTGCACCGCCTCGGCTGATTGTCGATGATAGCTTATCGGTTGTTACAGAGCCGTCAGTCGGCACTACGCTGTTGCCCACCTCGCCCAAACAAATGATGTAATCGATCACATCCGTTGAAGCTAAATTGCTTGCAAAAATTATGTTCCCACCACTTAGGGAATATGCGTCATTTGGAGCCTGGGTCACTCCGTTTAAACTGACGATCAGCTGTTCAGCTGTAGCTGGCCTAAACGCAACGGAATTTTTTGTTAGCGCATAAGTGTCTGTTGCAGATGCAGTAATACTGTCCAGCTGAATAAATCGTCCAGTTTGAGGCTGCGCTCCTACATAGGGCATTTTATCTCCTTACGGCTTTTTTACACTGAAATTTCCATAATAGTAAGCATACTAGGCACACCATTAGGCTGTGCGATAGTTGTTTGGCTTTTCCACATTCTTACATTATAAGTAATAGCGTTTATACTTGCTGGAGTAATATACGCTTGAAAACTTTGACGTAATCTATAGTATTCATTGCCATCACCGTTAATGTATAAACTTTGATTAAGATCTGAAAATACAATAGAACTTCCGTCATGCACTAGTATTCCAGCGCCTGGATCAGTTGTGTAACCCAATTGCACAGAAATATCCCCTTTAATTAACAATTTATTATTTGTAGATATGGGGGTTATTGTTGCAGACAAACCAATTGAAGAAGCATTACTTGTGGTTGTACCAGTTACTTCAGTTTGAGTAGGATATGACTGATGCACAACTTGCAACAGCTTACCGGCTCCAGTAACGTTTCCTGTGAAAGCGAAGTTACCGGCTAGGTTTACAGATTTAGATTGAATTTTTGATAAAGCCATGTCTCTGTTTCCTATACCGAATGTATTCTAATTGAGGTGACTTCAAAGTCTACGTTTGCATACTGACCATCGGAAGCTAAGAACCGGAAATACCAAGCAGTACCATCTGCAATCGAACTATCTATAGTTATCGATTGAGTGCTGTTTGCTGAACCGCCAAAATTCTGGCTAAGACCAGCCGTGTAGTTGTTGTTCATACTGCTTCCAGAAATACCAACAGGTGTTGATGATATTTTAAAGCTTGGAGTGCCTGTTACACTGCGGAACTTAATCTCAACTCTGTTGTAACCGGCGGGAATTGTAATAGCGTTTGTAGTTCTCAGTGAATAACCAATGGTTTGGCTTGTTGAAGCACTGCCGCTGATGTCTAATCTTATTCTGTCTGCCGTAACACTAGCCACACCAGATGAAGCACTATTGTTTTGAGTTTGCGTCCAACCACCAGTTACACTCGTAACATCACCGCTACCACCAAAGTCATCAGACAGGTAAAGAACAATATCTGCTAAACCAAGAGTAATGTTAGACGTAGGCACAAAAGTATTTCCGTTGGGGTTTGTGTAGACTAACTTATGAGCAACGCCCTCTGTGTAGACTTGAGTTGTTGCAACACTAGCGTTCTGTTCGTCAGTTACGCTTAACGTAGCGTTAGTTAAAGAACTGTCAGAAATTTTTTTAAACTTAACGGTTGCGTTTGCGTCAAAGTATTGACCAGTTAATGTGATTGATTGTCCACTTGCCGCACCAGTTAGCACAGTCGTTGACAATGTTTCTATTGTTGCGTTCTTTGTTATCCCACTAGCTAACTTGGCAGCGGTCACAGCACCATTAGCAATCTTAGCTGTGCCTACAGAACCATCGGGCGTAACTGTGGTTTGCAAAGCTAAAGCGTTATACACCACATAGATATCGTCAGTCGCTACCACTGAGCCTGTGAGCGTTACCGCTGTTCCGTTGGTTGAATAGGCTGTTGTTGGCTCTTGGCGCACATTATTGATAAAAAGTGAAATGCTTTCTGCATTTGCAACAGCGTGAGAAAGCGTCAAGCTAGTGCCAGACGCACCGGTTAAATCCTGTTTGGGTGGCCTACTGCTAAAACCTTGCGTCTGTTGATTACCAATGTACGCCATCAATCGCTCCTATGAACTAATATCATCGACAGCGGATACCCAAACATCGAGTGAGCTTGCTGTATCAGATTCAACAAACAACCTGTCACCAGACATAACTACAATTTTTGCGCCGCCATCCAAAACTTGCAATGCCGATCCAGCCGGTATGCTTCCGTTTTTAAGCAAATAATGAACATTGCTAACTGTGACTGTATTGCCCATGCCAGTATGTGCTGTGCAGTAATAATACAAAGTTGTTGGAGTTGCGCTTGTGGTTACAATAGTAACAGTCGCACCAGCTTGCCCTGGTGTGCCGCTTGAGGTTACGCCAGTAGTGTACTGAGAACTGCTTGCCGCATCAGCTTGAGTTGCAAAGCGCAAAACATGGGTAGCATTGCTGGCGTCACTAACATCGAACGTGTATGTAAATCCCTTGTATATGGTGATTGCTGGCTTGGTAGCCGCGTCCAGTAAGAAAGCACCGCCAGCTGCCGTAACAACAAAATTATAATCAGCCCCAATGTTATCACCAGCCGAGGTGTCGCTGGTCATAAAAGCAGATGCCGTTATTGCGTTTCCAGATGTGTTGGCCATATGTATTCCAACTAACGCATCAAAACTGTCAAAATCCGAGCCATCCGGTATGTCGGCTGGGGTAAGCCCGACCCCTGTTACTCTGTACCTTCTAAAATTTTGTGCCATTTAAGTCTCCTAAAGGGCGATTGACAAAGCAATGCTGAAGCCATTTGATGCAAACCCAGCTGTGCTGACAGCAACATCTTCCCAAGCAGTGCCGTTCCAAATTCGTACATTGCCAGCACTAGATGAATAATATAAATCACCAGCATCCTTGCTTCTGCCGCCAGTGGTAAAATATGTATCAGCCGCAGCATCATCAGATTTAGCGCCAGCATACTTGTCATCAAATGTACCTACAGATGCAGCGGCAGCTTCAGCGTAATACTTGGCTGAAAACTCTGAGCCATCTACCGTGCCGGTAGTGTATGTTGCCCAATCTTTTGATGAGTGCGCGCCAACTGACCCTCTATTGATTGATCCTACCGCATAACCTTTTGCGCTAAACTCACCGCCGCTATCTACCGCCGTAGTGGCGCTTGGGCTGCTGCCACCGCCTAACGCCCATTCTCTAGCTGAACCAGTTACACTGGTGACGTTAGTGCCGCCGACAGCCTGTGCTTTTGCAGAAAAATCTGAAGTGCCTGGAACAACGCCATCTACCTTGGTTGCGTAATTCAAGGCTAAAGTCGCGTTGGCGCTTGCCCCGCTGACCGCACTAGCGTTGTTTGCCACTGTGGTAATGTCACTTGATATACCGGCCAACGTGCCAATGTTGTTTGTGGGGGTTATCTGTCCAGCAACAGTCGTTATGTTAGCGTTATTTGAGGCTAAAGTGCTTAGGCCAGATATACCGGCCAGTGTGTTTATGTTTGTTTGCTCTGAAGTGGATGGCTTTATTTCTATCCATGCCGTGCCAGACCACGCAAGCATAACATTATTGGCCGTATTCCAATACATCGCGCCGACAAGAAGTGTGTTACCGTCATTATCGAGGCTCGGATTACTGCTTTTGGCTCCCATCATACGATCGTCAAATGTATCCAGAGCCGCTTCAGCTGCCGTCTGAGCCGTTTGTGCAGCTGTAGCAAAGCCAGAAGCGTTTGAAGATGCAGTGTTGGCAGCTGATAAAGCCGCTTGGGTCGCAACATTCGCGCCCCATATGATTACATTTTCGTTGCCCGAAACAGAGGGCGTACTTGGAGCAGTAGAAAAGGTCAGTGTTGTGCCGGAAACATTGTAATCATCACCAGGATTTCTTAAAGCCCCGTTGACGAAAACCAGCATGTCAGTGTTAGAAGAGTAAGAAAGTGACAACGTAAAAGCAGTTTGCGATCCAGTACCCTCAAATTTATCAACAGATGCGCCCGTGGTGCTGATTGCAGCATTGGCAAGCAGTATCCACTTTCCGGCAGCTTGGTCAGTAGCGAAAGCACTTACAGAAGTATGCGCGACAGTAGCAAGATATGTAGCATCATTAAAATTTACCAGCGTTCCAGCAGTATAAGAATTAGAAGCAGCCCAATCGCCCGATACGGTGTAACCCGAAAGGCCAATGAGCGCCAAAGCGTCAACATCAAAAGAATTTTTGTGAACTGATTGGTTGGCCAGCAACCCATCGTCACGCTGTATTTTAGCAATATTAGCGTTTAAGCCGTCCAGATTTGTCTTTGTAGCATTAAGCTCGTTGTCCAGCTGCACACCAGGCAAAGGTGTGCTTGGGCTAGTGGTCTGAAAATCATTAAAATTGAACTGTCTTGTAAAGCCTGTTGGTTGTGCCATTGAGCGTCCTCATCACACCGTTTTGTCGAGCAGTTGCGAAAGTATATCCTTTTTATCAACAACATTCAACAAAAGTGAAAGATTGATTTTTTCGCCAAATTTGTATGTGAGGGCATAATAGGATAGCCGCGCGGCCTGGCACCACGGCAGGGGGGTGGGTCGGGTCAGGCGGGCGGGCGGTCGCGCGCGTTCTTTTGTCCAGTGGTGCGCATTGCACCATTGATTGCGCTGTAATCGTTGGATTTATTCGCTGGTTTGCGGTGTAATGTCGGTTGCAAGCGCCGATCGTTGCTGTTCCCAGCTGCTAATCATCTGCGCCAGTTCGTCCGGCGACAGTTCGGCCAGTGTCTTACCATCACCGGCAGCCTCGGCGTTCTTGCCCAAGTCACCGGCCAGTTCCATCGCCGTCCGTGCAGCTGAAACCCTTGCTGACGCTGGCGCATCGAGGTCGAGCATCACGGATCGGATCGTGTCGGCAGCAACGTTGACCAGATCGGATTCGTAGAGCGTGCGTCTCGCTTGCCGCATCAGCGCAATTATGGACGGGTTGCGGGTCAATTCATAGGCGCTTTGCTTTGGGTGCGCATAACCGGCAAGCCTCGCCGACTCTGTGGCGTTCTTATTATCTTTTACCAAGTATTGCACAAAGTCGCGCTGCCTGTCTGTGATCTCTCTTTTTCTGATCTCGCCCATGTCATCAATCCCTAGTGTTTGCTGTAGTTTATTGTAGGTCGCATTTTTATGCTTGACAACATCAGCAACTGCTGCTGATTATAATGGCAAGGCGGCAAAGCCGACCGCACCGGATCGGCAGCCGCACATAAAGGAGCGACAAACATGAAAAAGCAACCATTAGAACTAATTGTTGAAGCAGCTTTTGCGGTGCGTAGTGCGCACCAGTCTATGAGATCGAGCGGAGGCTTTAGCAAAGACGACATCAGCGCCGTAATTTGGCACGAAAGCAAACTGTGGGATTTGTATCAAGAGCATCAAACCGAATTAGAAACCAACAAAATATATAAGGAGGCCGGACAATGAAATATATCCATTCAGTTATTGGCCTTACTTTCGGCTGCTTTGGCGTTATGACACTGGCTGGCGTTCCCGTCACGCTCATCATGGTTGACGGCATAGCCGCCGCCCTGATGGGCGCTATCTGTATGCTTTGCGGCCTGATATGCCACGCGTTTCTTGAATCTGCGGCGGCTGCCGAGCATTACGAGCGCATGGAAGCGCAAGACCTAGAGCTATACCAAGCCCGCATGAAAGCCCGCAACAATGGCTAGAGTGCTGATAGGCTGCGAAACCAGCGGGATCGTGCGCGATGCGTTCCTTTCCGCTGGC
>Ga0209634_1001410_pt1 | contig 17525 bp, 10 predicted proteins | sample LinPmetageLP40_FD_184043 | JGI IMG/M metagenome (GOLD analysis project Ga0209634, IMG submission 184043) | Marine viral communities from the Pacific Ocean - LP-40 (SPAdes) (version 2) | ecosystem: Environmental > Aquatic > Marine > Oceanic | place: Pacific Ocean | collected 2010-08-26
ACAATGAAAAACACCCCTCTGTGTCTCCCCTCAAGGGGAGAATCGCAAGTATCCCCTTGAGGGGATTATAGGGTGTTGTTCTCACAGAAACACATAATAGTACGTTTTTTACTCGGACGACAGTAATTTTTTTACAACATCGAGTTACAGAAAAGTGAAACGAGACAGAGCCTAGAAGCATTAGACCTTTAAGAGATTAGAAAAGCCCATCCGCTATGGTCACTTTTCCTAAGGTTTGGATTTGAAGAACATGCCATTTTCTTTAGAATACCTAATACGAGTATTAATTTGTCTCTAGCAAAATGTTCACTATAATAGCGTATGATCAATGTTACACCCACCAATAATCTATAAATCAATGACTTATATGACCCGTGTTGAGTTGCGATAGAACAGCACCATTTAGCGCATCAATTCTTAATGAAATGTAATAAACATATAAGGACATGTAGTATGCAATAGTGAGAAAAATTTTTATATATTGACCGCATGGTCAAAAGCTCTTTATCAGAGAATCGATACCAAGAAATCGTAGAATCACTCCAAGACATGATCTATGAACTAAATGATGATGGAGGATTCATTTATGCGAATACGGCTCTTCTCAAAGCATCTGGATACACCAAGGATGAACTAAGGAATATGAATTATTGGGATTTGGTGCTGCCAGAATTCAAGTACAATCTTGCGGTATTCTATCAAAAACAGAGGGATCAAAAAACAAAAGATACCTACTTCGAGTTCCCAATGATCACCAAAAAGAAGAAAATCATCTGGGTAAGTCAAAATGTAACAATGTCCTTTGACAAGAATGGTCAGGTAGTCAGCACAATAGCCATAGCTCATAATATCAACGAAACATTGGCTATACAAGATCAACTAAGAAGAAGTAGTAAGTTGCTTTTGGATGCTCAGAAAATGGCCAATATTGGGCACTGGGAAGTTGACTTATCAGGAGAGGTACTTTTCTGGTCAGATATAACAAAGGCCATTCACGAAGTTCCAGATGATTATAAACCCACCTTAGAAGAGGGAATATCTTTTTACACAGAAGATTCCAGACCCATTATAGCGAAGATGGTTGATGAAGCTATACAAAAAGGAACTGGTTGGGATGTATCATTGGAAATTATCACAGCAAAAGGAAATCACAAGTGGGTACGCGCCATTGGTCAAACAGAAAAACTGCATGGAAAAGTAGAAAAACTTTTTGGTGTCTTTCAGGATATATCTGATGCAAAAAACAAAGAACTGGCGCTGAAGGAGGCACAAGAGCGAGCTGAATTGACTGCTCGGGCAAAAGATGAGTTCTTGTCGACCATGAGTCATGAGATTCGCACGCCACTCAATGCTATTATTGGCATGTCACATTTGCTTATGCAAGAAACCAGCCCTGGTGAACGACTCGAAAATCTTAATATTCTTAAGTTTTCTTCAGAGAATTTATTGGCCTTGGTCAATGATATCCTTGACTTTGCTAAAATTGAGTCGGAAAAGGTTGTATTGGAAAAAATTTCATTTGATTTCTATGAACTGATCAATAACATAAGAAATGTCTTCAGTAGTAAGGTGGATGAAAAAAGAATATTATTAAATGTGATAGTTGATACAAGTATTCCTAAAATACTTATTGGTGATCCGATCAGGCTTACCCAAATACTCACCAACCTTTTATCCAATGCAGTCAAATTCACAGAAAAAGGTCGTGTCAAACTGATGATTTATAGATCAGATGAAATAGAAAAAGAACTCAAACTAGATTTTTATGTTGAAGATACAGGCATTGGCATACCGCATGATAGAAAACAACTGATTTTTGACCGCTTCACTCAAGCAGAAAAAGAAACAACAAGAAAATATGGAGGTTCAGGCTTAGGATTGGCTATCACAAAAAAACTTATCGAACTTCATGGGGAAGAGATACATGTGAAAAGTAAGGTTGGAAAAGGATCTAATTTTACTTTTCAATTGCGTTTTGAAAAACCGAAGCAAGAGAAGACCATAAAAAATGTCACGCATACAAAAAGCTCTACTAGAGACTTAAAAGGAACAAATATTCTTGTGGTTGAAGACGATGTGATAAATCAGGCAGTAGTTCGCAAATATTTAAGTCAATTGAATGTCTCTGTAGATATTGCGGATTCTGGACAGCAGGGTATTGATAAGACCAAAAGCAATAAATACGACCTCATACTCATGGATATTCACATGCCTGAGATGAATGGATATGAGACAACACAAGCGATTAGAAAATTGGCTTCATGTAAGGATATTCCTATCCTGGCTTTGACTGCAGATTTAGACAAAACAGTTAAGAAAAAAGCATTGCACGCAGGGATGAACGATGTTTTGACCAAGCCAATCAACAATGTACAGCTTGAGCGTAAGATCAACATGCATCTTAGTATGCAAGTCAAGTTATCAATTGATACTGCACAGCACGAATTTATTAATCTACATCGCATCCGAAAAATAGCTGATGGCGATGCTATTTTTTTTATGGAAATATTGAACTCCTATAAAAAAGAAATCAAGTCTTTAAAAACTAAATATAGAAAGGTCTTGATCCAAGATGATGAAAAGGCATTTCGTGATCTCAAGCATAAGTCCAAGCCTGCCCTAGAAATGTTTGAAGCAAAATCTCTTGCAGAAGAATTTGCTAAGGGACAAAAATTGATAGGTTCTGATAATAAAAGAGCCAAAGAGACAAATCTCAAAAAAGTAGATTTATTATGTGATTCCATAGTTGATACACTGACTAAGACCAACTTTGAGGACATGTAATACCAATTAAGGTTTATAAGGGCGTAAAAAATTCTGTGAGGAATTTCATTTTGAGAAAGGCAAAAAGCGCAGTCATAGCATCGATACGAGGAGCATTTTTAACGCATCACAAAATTAAATTCATAAGAAGATATGCGTCATTATAAATGTTAATTGGTATAATAACTCTTGCATGATACGCAATCAATGATTGTTCTTATTTTAAAGAGAAAAAACATCATCTATGATCACAATACTGATGACAAATTATTTTATCTTTATTCTTATAGAAATCGCAATGATTTAGTCAATTCCTGAAAAGCTGCTAACTAGAGAAATAAAGCAAAAGATGAGAAAAATCAGTGCCGTGATCATAGATGACGATCTTCTTTTCCAAACCATTGTGAAAGGTTTTATTGACAAGACGGATATACTTGAATTGGTCAATACTTTTAGCAATCCGATCGAAGCACTTAATTTTTTGGACTCTCAACAGGTTGACCTTATTTTTCTAGACGTAGAGATGCCTGAGATGACTGGGTTACAGTTTATCAAAGCGCTTAGTTATCAGCCAGAAATAATACTTATTACCAGCAGTGAGTCCTATGCGATTAGTGCGTTTGAGCATCAAGTCACTGATTATTTATTGAAACCTTTAGAAGACTACGCTCGATTTATGAGGGCTGTCAATTTAGTCAAGGCTTCACTTATTGATCATGGGAAAAGTGATTCTTTTTTTATCAAAGAAAATAATAAGTTAGTCAAAATCAGCTTTGAAGACATCGACTATATGGAAGCTCACGGTGATTATGTTAAAATCTATATCGGGGATAAATTTCATTTGATGTTTTCATCAATGAAATCAATAATTGAAAGTTTACCACAAGAAGAGTTCTTAAAAGTTCATCGCTCCTATATCATTCGACTGGACAAAGTAGTCAGTATTGAAGGAAACACACTGCAGATTAACAATGCGCAAATTCCGTTTAGTAAATCAATGAGAGAAACCGTTCTCAATCGGATCATGAATTGACTTTGTAATTTATCGGTACTTATGAAGGTTCATATTGCAGGGCATTGGCTATGGTTGACTTTAGTACATTTGGATTGAATGGTTTGGTCACATAACCAGCCAACTTTAGATTATTTATCTTCTCTTCGTCAGAGCCAGTGACCGATGCTGTAAGCGCAATGATTGGCAACTTACGATAAGCACCATTATTGAGAGATTTGATCTGTTTCACCGCATCATAGCCATCCATAACGGGCATATGCATATCCATGAGCACCACGTCATATTGCTTTTTTCCTACGGCAATCACCGCCTGCTGACCATTTTCCGCAATATCATATTTCACCTTCCACATCTCCAAAAATTGAGCAGCTATCCTTTGATTTGTTTCCAGATCCTCTACTAGCAGTATATTGATACCTGATATATCCAACAATTCTGGCTCACTGTTTACCTTTTGTTTAGGGATTTGGAAATTTAGTATGAACTTCATACTATTTAGCTGACTTGCAAACTCGCCATTCATACCATGAATCATATCCGTAGCCATGTTTTTCTCCACATTTTGTTCATAAAATGAGCGGCTATCCTGTGGCAGCACGGAACTAGAGAGGTCTCTGAGTTCAAAGCAAATATCCAAACTATCGTCCATTTTGTCCAACGACTCAACGGTAATCTGTAGTTTTGTCCTTGATCTTCCGATCAGGCGAGAGGCGATGAGTCTATAAATAATCTGACTTAAGCGGTATTCATCTGCAACTATTATCTCTGGGATGGCATAGTCGTAAATCAACTTCACTTCAAGATCCTTATTGCTATTTGTGTTATTGATGATCTCATTAAGTGTCTGTCTAAGATTAAAATCAACATCCAATGGTGAGTCATCATATGCGGTACTATTAGACGCTGTCAAATTATTAATCAGCTCAACCATATTCTCTGCTGAAGAGCTGAGTAGTGCAAGCTCATCTTCAATGGATTTGTTCTTATTTTTATCCAAAAGAATTGATGAAATACCCATAATGGCATTTAGCGGAGTACGCATTTCAAAATCAATGTCATCGATGAGTTTTTTCCGAGAAGTTAAACTCTCTTTCATTTGCTTCTGCTGACGTTTTGTCTCAATACAAGTGATCGCCATTTTACTCAAAAGTTCGATGGCATTTTTCTGCTGCTCATTAAGTTTTCTAGGCTTTCTATCAATGACACATAATGTACCTAATGCATAACCTTCTTCATTGATTAATGGAAACCCTGCATAAAATCGAATATTGGGATCATCAATAACCAATGGATTGTTACAAAATCGTTTATCTTTTTGAGCATCTTCTACTTCAAATAAAGTCTTCTGATCTATGGCAAAATCGCAAAAGGCTATTTCACGAGGCGTTTCTGACACATCTAAACCTACTCTTGATTTGAACCACTGTCTTTTGTCATCCAATAAAGAAATCAATGAGATAGGTGTATCACAAACATAGGCTGCCAATGCAGTCATACTGTCAAGGATACTGTCAGGGTCAGTATCCATTATCTCATAGCTCTTGAGTGACTCTAACCTTGCTTGCTCTAATTGTGCTTTCATATGGGTTTGTCAGTAATTCTCATCTTTCCATATTTAATCTAAAGTGGTTTAATTCCCCGATGCTTGCATCGGGAATAACTTTGTTTGCGTAGCAAACTCCTACTGATACCCCGTCAGCTTGCTGCGGGGTTGTTCATTACTACTAGGACTTATAAAAGGTTTTGTAGTATTAATTAAAATATATGACTCAATATAATTCGATGGCACTAAATGACCAAAGATTTTGGCTGAATAGACATGTTTACAGGTCGAATGTACTCATATTCAGGAGGTAATAATGTTAACTAAGTTTGTACTGTGCTTCTATTCATTACTTAAATGGATACTTATTGAGAATATCTTTATCGAGAATTGTGTCTATTTCGTCTTGAACCTTGGGTCGTTGATCAAATAAATTATTACCGCAATACGCTATACTGTAAGTTTGATTTCAAATGGAGTAATTACACCAAATCAGCATTATGGGCATTTCAAAAATTGTATCTAGAGTAATGAAGTATCGTAACAAAAGCGACCTTCAAAAACTCATTAAAGTGGCTTATAATGAAGGCATGTATGGTGACAAACTAGTAACCCCTACTCTATTGAAACTTTATGCTGAAAAACACGCCATCACTATTGAAGAGCTTAATGAACTCGAACAACTTACACATCAAGAACTCATTGACGGTAAAGCAAGCATTCGCTTAAGCAGAGGTAATAATCAAAAATTAATGCTGAGTATGGTAAAGGTGGCTATTAAAAATAAATTAACAAGTGATGATGATTTAATGGACTTGGAGAAAATCGGCTTCGGTCTTGATTATTCACATGAAACAATTAGCTGGTTAATTACTTCAATTAAGTCTAAGACTATTTTAGATAGTAGTGCTAAAGTTACGTATGATCTGGTACATTATATTTTGAAGCAAAATAATGGCAGTGTCAAAGCTGCATAATTATAGACCCATCACATGAAAAGGACATTGCTATTGTTCATTGCTATTACATTAGCTTAAATAAGTTATGCCCAATCGAGGTTAGGCTATTATGACAGTAGTCAGCAACACTGGGTAACAGAAATTGGCACTCAAAATAAACCTATGCGTTACTTACTCAATTACTTAGTGTCTGTCTATAAAGTCTCCTTGTCCACCATGGGCTGTGTATTCACTGCCCATTTTAGAATTTCAAAGAGGTTCGTGAGGACACGATACCTCGGAAGGTGTACTTTATAGCTCTACTTAGCAGTGAGCGAGTCCCTCTCTTCCCCGGACCTGTTCTGGGTATCCTAATGAACGCCCACAACCTTTGTCGAACTACAATCTTGCTTATGTGGCACTTTGAATCTCGAGTTTATCGATAGATATTATGGATCTCCGTAGTCAGGGGATACCTGCCTGGCCGGAACAGGTCTGGCCGGAACGAGTCCAGCAAGGAGGTACTTCCTCTTTTGATCAGTAATAGGATGAGATTCTTCAGACTTCGTCTTTTGAATGACGCGCTCTTTCTTATTGTTCTTAACAAAGCCACATTAATCCCTTTCTAGGTTTAACTCAATAGGCTAGTGTCAAGTCAAACCTCAAACTTCCAAACGCCATGCTGAATTCATTTCAGCATCTCGTTGACAATCAGTAGATTGCGAAACACCGTGCCTGCCGGCAGGCTGGAGTTCGGAATGACCAAACCGTCACTAGTGACTTGACTTGACACTAGTGTTAAGTTAAGTGTACTGTGTCGTATAAGTTGCCGATATTTTTGTTCTAGACAATGCGAAAAACATGAGCCTAGCCGTAGCTAAGGGAGTGTTTTTCAAGCCTGTCTGCCGAATTAGGCAGAAAGTATAGGGCAAAAAGATCAAAGCTTGGTTCGGCTAAAGTATGCTTAACTTAACACTAGTAACGTCTTTATCTTTTGTAAGAAATGTCTAATCTCTTTATTCGGTTCGATTAAAAAACAACTTTGTTGGGCTATTATCAATTCAAGTCCTTTGGGATTTTCATGGTGATTTTGAAAGTGGTTCCCAGCTTACCATCTGATTCGACTAAGATATCTCCATGATTTTCCGAGATAATCTTTTTAACAATTGACAGCCCGATTCCTGTGCTTTCAACTTCGCTTTCGGGGTTGATTTGACTGAATATATTAAATATTTTCTTATGATACTGTGGAGCGATGCCTGGACCATTGTCCTTCACCTCAAATTCATAATGTGTCTCTGAAACATTTAGAATCACATCCACCAATGCCTGTTTTTTGTCATTGTACTTAATCGCATTTTGCAATAAATTTTGAAACACCTGTTCGATTTCAATTTTATTAGCGCTTATCTCAAATGGCTTATCTGGAATATTTATGATATGTAGATTTTTGTCATTGACTACTTCGGAGAGCTCCTTGAGCAACGCTGTTAGATCAAATTTAACAGCCACCTTTTCTTCTTTCCCTATCTTGGCATAGGACAATAGACTACCTATCAGCCCATCCATTTTAAGCGTTCTGGACTTTAATAGGTCAAATTGCTTCTTAACATCCTCATTTACTTTATCTCCCAAATCCTCTTCAATAAATGTAATCATCGTGTGAATCGCCCTTAGCGGAGCCTTCAAGTCATGAGAGACCACATGGTTGAAGTTTTCAAGCTCTTCATTATTCCTTTCAAGCATCACTAGGTTCTCTTCTAATCGCTCATTCGTTTGTTCAAGAGACTTCGTTCTTTCTACGATTTTTACTTCCAATTCTGAGTTTTGATTGACCAGTTCTTCATTCTTGTAATTGATCACTTCCACCATTCTATTGAACTCATCAGTCAATTCGCCCAATTCATCATCACTTTTCTTTTCCACTCTATACGTGTAGGTTTCCGATGAAGAAACAAATTGCACCCCTCTCAGTAGATTTCGAATAGGGTGTGTAATTAATCGCTGCGTGTAAAATGTAATTAGAAAAGAAAGCAACAGCGACATCACCAGACCAACAGCAAAGGAGACTACAAAAATATCAATGACATCATTGACCTGATTGAGGTTGGATCGAATTAATAAAATACCCACCAATTCCTCATTACTTCTGATAAAGTACCTGATGATCAAGTGATCGTCCGTGTAGATATAGTACAGGTCATCGATGTCCACCAGTGTCGGAAAGTCATATATCTCACTATTTCTGCTGTACTTCACAAACTCTCTGTACTCTGGCCAAAGTACTTTAGCATTGACGATGCTCGGGTCTTCCTTTAATGTTTCGAGTGCCTGCTGACCTGATAATCTGTCAGATGACCTCAGAAAAGGCGCAATATTAAGTCCTGTCACTTTTGCTATCGCAAATAGCTCTTTCTCTTTCTTATTCAGCAATGCTTTTTGCTGATAAACGAGCAGTATTGACCCCAATAGTAATAGACTAAATAACACCACTGCCATCTGTATGATGATCAGTTTGTACTTAATCTTTCCTTTGTTATCCTTTATTATATTGCTTTTCTTATCCATATAGACGAATACTACTCGTTAGCTTTCTTTTTAGAAGCAAAATATTTCTTAATCAGTCCTTCTATTGGGAAAAGCAGGATAGCCAATACCAAATTGAACAATAAACGATATACTGGCTCCCCATTCCCACCTATCCAAAGTTTGATGTATGGATTGGAGAAGTCTTGTATAAACTCAAATACTACAAACAAACTGACATAGATCATCAGTCTCAAGATCCAGATATCTCTCTTTCTATTTTTGCTATAAATACTTAATTGATAGGTGATAAAGAACAATGACATGAGAATGATCACTTGTATTAAGTTGAACCACCAAGTTTGCCAATAGGGCTCTTCGATGTTGAACTTATAGCTCATCACCAAGCTATCATCCCAACTATAGAGATTGTCTGAAGCGATGATTTGAATGGTGTATTCTCCTGGTTGTAAGTTGGTATAGGTGATCGAATTGTCATGTGAAGGTGGTGACCACTCTCCCTCATAGCCCACCATCTTATGTTTATAATACACACTGTTTTGCTTTTTTAAGCTGATAGCTATGAAGTCGAACGTAATGTGGTTCTTATCATAAGGTAGATTGATATTGTCAGGAATTAGTCCCTCAAAGATCTCCTTATCAGAATACTGACTTAAATCTTCTGTCTGATAAAAAAATCGCAATTCTGTGATATAGGTCTTGAGGCTTTCGTCTGTATCATACTTGGAAGCGGGATTGTACTTCAGCAGTTTACTTCTACTTCCAAACCAAACACCTCCATAGGTGTCGCTAAAAACGACATTGCTTTCAGCATCTATTTTATAGATATCATGATCCTGACTATAGGTAACAACCTTATTCCTTCTTGATGAACCAGCGGAAATTTTACTGATTCCATTGCGATGTGTTACCCATATATCACCATCAATATCATCGGTGAGCTTCCCGCAATAGTTGGAGAAGAGTCCCATTTCTGCCGAGTAAGCAACAAATGAACTGTCATTATACTCGAACAGTCCATTGCCATCTGTAGCGATCCATACGTGACCATTTTGCGCCCCAATAATGTGATTGACATCTCTACTATTGAAGTATCCTTTTTGAGAGAGCATCAACAGGCTATCCTCATCATTCAATAGTGCCAACCCAGCACCTTTGGCTCCAAACCAAATATTATCTTGCTGATCTATATGAATCGCAAATATATCGTTATGAATAAACCCAGTACTTGTGTTAAGATTATCTACTATTTCATAATCTGCATTGAGCTTATATACGCCATGTCCGGCAACAGACACCCACATATTGCCTTCTTTATCTTCTTCGATTGATCTAATATGATTAGGGCTTTCTTTATCTTTTGTGAAGATGTAAGGCACTATACTTCCAGCTTTCTCATCATAGATATAGACACGGTCATTTGTGCCAATCCAAATATCGCCATTGCTATGATGGAATAGGATATTCGCTTCTATCTTCCCCTCTTGAGTAGAATCAACCAAATTGTAGGAATAGGTGTTGATATCGAAATTATATACCCCTTTGACCAACCCGATATCTGTACCAAATAAGAAGTTATTTACGCCAGTCGAAATACCTGAATAGATGACATTCACACCCAACTGTTTGTTGAGGTCAAATTCACTGAAATTATTCTTCACTAACTGAACCAGCCCAAAACCTATAGTTCCTAGCCATATATCTCCCTCTTTGTCTTCATAAATTGAATTGATACTATTGGGGTAATTTGATGACTCATTGAAATAGGTGGTATTGATAATGGCATTTTGCTTTTTATTCAAACTCAGTTTGATTGCTCCATTAAACTTGGTTCCCATCCACAGATTCTTGTCATAATCCTCAAACAATGAAGTAATATGATCCTCATCGAAACGCTGCTCAAACAACTTAGTTCCCTTGACCGTTTTTTGTTCTAAATCATATTTATAAATGCCATCTCCATCCGTACCTATCCATAAGTTATTCGCTCCTTTATAAAAGGAAGTGACATTGATATATTCAAAAATCTCATCCAACTGTTCTTCCTTGATTTCACCTTCCTTATTGAATTGTAATTTCACCAAACCTTCGGTGGTGCCGATATACAGCATATCTCCTATAGATAGAATACAATTAGTGAGCTTGTCTCTAAGAATGGCAGGCTCTTTCACTTCTATCGAATCAGCTAACACTTTCACCAATTTACCATCTTGACTCACTCCCCAAGTCAAGCCAAACTTGTAATCGGTGGTTAGATCGACAATTTTCGTTTTGAAATGATCGTAATCTATCGGATAAAATTTCAAACCATCATACCTCGACAGTCCTCCCAGATAATGACCAAACACAATGGCACCATAGGCATCAACAGCTGATGCCGTGACAAAATTTTCCTTTAGCCCATGAATGGTATCATAGGATACGATGGACTTCCCATCATACCTAGATAATCCCTTCCCGGTTCCTATCCATAAGAACCCACGTCTGTCCTGAATCGTGGTATAGATATAGTCTTGCGCCAGACCATCTTCTTTATTGAAAAAAGTGGAATTATAATCTCGATTTTGAGCACAGAGAAATGATATACTCAAGAAGTACAGCAATAACCAAAAAAAGGAAAGGCCTTTCAATTGGGTCATTTATCTTTTTGTTTTTTGAAATTTAGATTCAAATCATACTTATACTTAGGAGGTCCTCCTATGGGCACAGCGAAAAATGGTATTGGTTGATTGTATTGATTCATAATATATACACTCATTGTATTCTGACTGGCATCTCTCTTTAGAATCTGCACATCCATGGTCGTATTCTTCTCACCCTCTACAATGTCATGCTTGCTCGAACTCCAGGTATTATCTCCAGAAATACTGCCTACATGTCTATTCTTCGCCACTGAGTAGATCAGAATTTCTCCATTTTTATCAAAGTCAAAATTGCTTTGTGTGATGGAGACCACCGAATTGTCGATGAAAGGATAAATATGAGAAATGGTGTTTCTGGCAGGTAGCTTGAATGTATATTCATAGGCGAATGCATTGGCTCCTTGAACAGATAAATTTCTATTGGGATCTACACTTAAAAAATACCTGTAACCGTTGCCATCATCGCCTGTAAGGCTCTCGGCTATTATCTTGAACACGCGACCCGACACGACATCAGAGGCCTCCCCTTCGAGTGGATTGATGGGTCCGAACGTATGCCACTTTGAATCATAGCTCGCTCGGTTGTCAAATACCTTTGAGAATAAGAGGTTGCCACTCTTATACTCTCCTTTGGGATCTATTTGGCGTGCATCTTCATTGCTAAATGTCCCCGTTCCACCATAGATGCTATATTTCATTTTGGTATTGGCAGTTCCCTTGATTTCATCGTGCTTGCCTCCTACTTCAGGATCAAATACCCTTAAATAAATGGGTTCTTCATAATTATGCGGAATCACAAAGAAGAATATCTGAACATGGTCATCATCTCCAGTATCTCCTGACGCATCCTTACCAAAAGTCATCAGATAATCTATGTTCTCTGATTCATTGGGCACACGCTGCGCCTGGGATGTGATCACCACTAAAAATAATACTACGGTTAATATCTGCTTCATGATTTTCATCTAAAATGTACTGTTTAACACACCTATCACTTTGAATTCGGTCTTTCTATTGAGAGTCTCGTCCTCTAGATCACAATGGATCACGCCATAGCAAGTATTGAGCAGGCTATGTTCTTCTTTGGCTGTGACTACTTCCAGTCGATCTTCCGCCACACCTCGTTCCGTCAAATCATCTTTCACTTGCTGCCCTCTCTGCTTCGAAAGTATGATGTTCTTGTCGAGACGACCACCAGTATGCGTATAGACACCTATGGCAATATTGACATGTGCATAGGTTTTCATAGTCTCAGCAATGGCATCGAGGTTCTTCACAGGAGGATCACTCACATCCAATTCAAACCTAAAACCATCCAAGTGCAAAGGCTCCTTGCTGAATAGCTGATCAATGCTACTTTTGAGCTTCACATGAGACTCTTCCATGGTCATACCTTTTGTAGATATGGATTGGATCGGGGTAAATAAATTACCCTTCCACGCATACATTTCATAATCCTTTTCGGTCTCTATCAACACATTGTATTGATCATCCTTGATGAGAAATAATTGGTACATCTTAGGATTTTCCTTTTCATAGATGATGTAATGTGCCTCATCATTCAAGAACCTTCCCCTGTCCTCTAGCGTCTGTTCCTTTTGCTCAAACACGTCATTGAGTGTATTTCCGTCAAATGTAAACTCTTTGATAGTAACGGTCTTACTGGCGCATAAAACTGTCTCTTCCCCACTTCTAACTCCTATGATGAGCATTCTCAATTCTACCTGTCCGGATTCACTGTAAGTATGCATGGGTTGTGGCTGACAGGAGTAATTTCCATCTCCAAATGCCCAATAGACTTCCATGCTGTCAAAATCTTGACCATCAAGTTTATAGGCTATATTGATAGGTGTATTTTGTATAACTTCATCAGCAACCACAATTTTTGGAGGGTTCTGATCTTCAATGTCTATTATTTTGGACAATTCATCCCTGATAATAAGACCAGACACTGGATCTATCAGGTGCAGCCTTACTTCGTAGGCATCTTTTTGTTCGTAGCAGTGTTCTATTGACTCACCTCGAAGCAAAGTCCCATCCCCCAGGTCCCACTCGTAGATGAAATTTTTACCCGATGGATCTGGTACGACTGATATTTCTACACATTTTGCACTGCCCGGATTTTCAACACATTGTGTCTCAGAGAATTTACTTTCTGCCAGACAAGTAGTTTCCTGAGCACTCAAATTGCTCATCAATACCCCCACCAAAAGAATTGTTATTGTTGATTTCATATTTATTCAAATAGAAGTTTGATTTCTGTTCTCCGATTCTGCTGATGCTGATATTCTTCACACCTTATGGAATCTTTACATCCATTGAGCACTTTTTTCTCACCATGTTGACTCGTCACAATTCTTGCCGCTGAGATCCCTTCCTGTTCCAAATATGCCTTCGCAGACAAGACCCTTCTCTTTGCCAATTTATCATTGTAAGTGTGTGACCCGCGACTATCGGTATGTGCACTTAGATTTACTTTCAATTCAGGGTGATCGACCATTACATTGATCAGCTCATCCAGCTCTGCACTGGCATCATTTCTTATCAGTGACTTGTTGAAGTCGTAGTATATACTGTTAATTTCAATATACGCTACGCTATACCCCATTGCTTTAAGCTCATTCTGAATGATTTTAGATCGCTTGTGATTATCTGGCACTTGCACGGGAAGTACGACCGTGTTTTCGCTCTTATTGGAGAATTTATTTTCCTTTAAAATCAATAGCTCTCCTGACTCTTCTGCAAAGTCCTGAAATGTTCCTGAAGGATTCACGACATGGTAGTATTTGATTGGCTTCAATACAGTATTGACTGCATTGACTGAACTTACACTTTCCTCTGCCGTGGCATCATGTGCTACCAATTCCGTTCCATCAAACACGAATCGCTTCACTGGAGTAGTAAGAGGTGTGATCGCTACACCATCACTTGCAATGGGTGTTTTATCCCTTGTCAAAGGAATTCTTATGGTTAGAAAATCATCCAATTGAAGTTGATCAGTGTCCACCAATATTTCTGCAGACTCATACCCAGTTTTAGAAACTAAGAGTGCATAGCTCTTTTTGGGGTTGACCTGAAAGTTCACTTCACCTGCCGGATTGGTTTTTGAAATCGAAGTAGTTGTTTTTCCCTCCAGTAACTGTACGGCAGAGGCATAGAGCATTTCTCCCGTTTCCTCATCATATACTAGCACATCCAAAATCTCATGCTGAATTCTGAAATGATAGATATCATCATCTCCAGCGCCTCCTTTTCTATTTGAAGACAAATAACCAGACTGGCCATCATGAGACATGATAAGTCCAAAATCATCGCCTTGCGTATTTATAGGATATCCCAAATTCACAATATTGGTATCATCACTTAGTTTTACTTCAAAAACATCCAATCCACCCAAACCACCATGACCATTTGAACTGAAAAACAACACCCCTTGATGGTGATAAAAAGGAAACATTTCATTTCCTTCCGTATTGATCTCATTACCAAGGTTTTCTGGTGCTGACCATGTCCCATCCTTCCACTCACTTCTATAAATATCTGTTCCCCCAAAACCACCTGGCTTGTCACTCACAAAGTATAGTATTTTGCCATCGCTCGTAATACTGGGGTGTCCTACAGAATACTCTTCCCCATTGAAAGGCAGTTCTACGGGTTCACTCCATGATTCCTTTTCATTTGCTCGTTCAGAAGCGTACAACTTCAATTTAGTAATACCATCGCTACTTTCTCTTTGCTCACCATCTGTAAGATTGTTTCTAGTAAAGATCATCTTGAGATCGTCTTCATAGAATACAGTAGGTCCCTCATGCAGCTTGGTGTTAATATTCTTGTGAAATAAAACAGGCTTGGCGCTGCTACCATCTTCATGCTCTACGCTGTAATACATATCCAAGAAATGGGATTTGTTCCAATTGAAAACTGGACTGAGCCCCTTTTCTGGTTCTCTCGAAGACACAAAAACAATCCCATCTTTATAGTAAGCAGGACTAAAATCAGCTTGAATAGAATTGATCTCTAATTTATCAACAAAGTAGGTAAGCGAATCTTTAAATAAATCTGAAAGGTTTTCTATCCTCTCAATATGTCTGTCAGACCTAGTGTCTGTGCTTGCAGCCTGCTTGTACGCATTATACCATACTTTGGCATCATCATATTTTCCTGAAGCACTGAGTGTCTGTGCATAATGGAGCTTCTGAATGGGTGCTATAATTTCCTCATTATCAATCACTTTGGCATAGTAACTTGAAGCTTCTTCGGGCTTATTAAGAAGTCGATATGTTTCCGCCACTTTGAGCTCGATCCGGTCTTCTTCCGGATTTTTAGTCAGCGCAGCCTGATAAGCCGATAGTGCCTCATCATAAGAGAATAAATAAAACAACTTATCACCCTTGCTTTCATTCCCAGCGAGGTGTGTACCTATATTCTTTTGTGCAAATCCAATATTTGCGCAAAGCATTAAGCATAAAATAGCACTTTTTATCTTCATCATTTTAGAAATATCTAGGCGTTATAATTCTAGACTTATTAAACGTAAATCTATAGTTGAGCATGATTTCGTGTGAGCCACCATTGACCCTTCTCAGATCTGTCGTAGTCGCAAAATCATAGGCATAACCTATTTGTAGTCTATCAGTCACCTGCAATTGGAATAATGCATCTATGGAATCAAATGATCGCCAGGAAAGACCGACCCAGATCACTTCTTTGATCAAAAGGTTTGCATTGAGGTCAATCTCTACCGGAGCACCTTCCACCGCTTTGATCAATATATTGGGCTTCAACTTCAAACTGTGATTCAAATCCATCACATAACCAGCAGTGGCGAAGTAGTGTCTCACCAGTCTGGAATCAGAGTCGTCATTGTCTTTATCAAAAATGCTCTGTTTCAATTGAGGCACTGAAAGTCCTGCATAAAATCGATCCGTGTAGTAATAAGCACCAAAGCCAAAATTTGGATCGAATGTCTTCACATCGTTTGCAAAAGCGGGGTTGGTATCAGACACTTCGGTAAACCGTGCATTATATGAGGTGAATCCAGCCTGTAATCCAAGAGCTAGTTTCCCTCCATTCTCAAACGGTAAATTATATGAATAAGAAGCAGCGACACCAGTTTGTTCAGTCACCCCTATCTTATCACGTAATACCAATAAGCCTAGCCCCATTCTTTTATTGAATGCTGGAGAATGCACACTCAAGGTTTGTGTACTTGGTGCCCCATCAATCCCTGTCCACTGCTCTCTTGCAAGTGCAGAGATACTAATGGTCTCTTGACTTCCAGCATATGCTGGATTAAGCGCCAATCCATTGAACATATATTGCGTAAACATCACCTGTTGCTGACCATAGGATGCAAAACCTGCAATCAGTAAGAGCCCTATAATTATCAATTGTCTATTTCTCATCTTGCTATGATATTATCTTTTAACTATTACATATCCACTCATCGGCTTACCACCTTCTCCTAGGTCAATGACGTAGAAGTAAGTACCATCAGTCACCTGACTACCAATCTGCAATCGACCATTCGCCTCACCTGTCCATGCTTTGTCATTGTTGTTGTAGCCTGCTGTTTCATAAACAAGGTTGCCCCATCGGTTGAATACTTTCACCGTATTGTTGGGATATCCTTCAATACCTTCAATCACCCATGCCCCGAATGTTCCACTTCCAGGAGAAAACCCTCCCCCAGGATCAACATCACAATTATCAGCATCCAGGTAATTAGGCGTACCATCTTCATCACAGTCATCGTTCGTTGGATCGCCATCTCTATCGGTGTCCTCATCTTCAGTAGCTATGCCGTCACCATCATCGTCCGTATCCTCAAAATCAGGTGTCCCGTCTCCATCAGTATCATCATTGGTGGGGTCTCCATCACCGTCAGTATCTTCATCTTCATCAGTGACTCCATCTCCATCAGTATCTATTGGATCGCATGCATCAGTATCTAAATAATTAGGAATACCGTCATTGTCACAATCATCGTTGGTTGGATCACCATCGCCATTCGTGTCTTCTTCTGATGTATCGATACCGTCACCGTCATCATCTGAAGAAGACACGAATGGCGATGG
>Ga0209634_1001411_pt1 | contig 17517 bp, 17 predicted proteins | sample LinPmetageLP40_FD_184043 | JGI IMG/M metagenome (GOLD analysis project Ga0209634, IMG submission 184043) | Marine viral communities from the Pacific Ocean - LP-40 (SPAdes) (version 2) | ecosystem: Environmental > Aquatic > Marine > Oceanic | place: Pacific Ocean | collected 2010-08-26
CAGAGGTCTGTGGCACGATGGTAAATTTATTAACGTCTGCGCCTGATCCCTGAGTAAAGCCAGATGCTACATTAGACAGAGTGCCAGAAGTCAAAGTTGCGGAATATGTCAAAGTTTGTCCGACATTCGGATCGCTTGCCGCCAGCGTAATTACTGTGTTTTGTCCAGAGGCAAGTGTGAATGTAGCTGCGTCTGCAACAGTAGCTGTCGTGCCATCTGTCGTATGCGTCAGATCAGTTATAGTTGGAGTTACATTTGAAATAGTAGCCAAAAGATAAAAGCCTGACGCAGCTTTTACATAGAGTCGATTATTGGCGTTTTCATAGTGTAGGCTTCCTTCGTCTGCGCTTGCTGCAATCATGGCTGTCTGGTTTGCGTGTACTGTGACCCCTGTCCCAGCCGCTACCGCTGGCGTAAATGTAAACACGCCTGACCCACTGTTGTAAGCAATCCCCCCATCGCCTGATGCCGTACCCTCTGAACCAACTGACAGAGAAGATAAAGTTATTCCACCAGAAGGTGACCATTTCGACTTACTACTATCGTAGGTATAAGTCTTACCAGCCAGTGTTGTTGTATCGCCGTTGCTTGGTGAATCTGGAAAGTTAATTGCCATCTATAGAACCTCTCATACACGTCTGACCGACATTAAAGATCATAGTAATTTGTCCCAGAATTTACTGTGTAGATTTTGACAGTTTTAATCGCAGCATTGGCTGGCGGAGTAGGCGCACTGCCACTTTCAAACGTAACAGCAGACGGGAATGTAACAGTTTTGGCTGCTGTGCCACCACAAGAATATTGGTAAATCTTGTCATTCTGCGAGCCAAGAATATAAAATTTTGTGCCATTGGCGTTAAAAATGATTTCTTGCGTGTAATTATCTTGAGCCGCTACACTAAACGATTTGTTTGAATACGATGCGGTACTTACGTCATACGCTGTACTGAGAGCATACTCAAAAACAGTGTTATTTTGCCGCCCAGCCAGAAACATTTTTGTACCGTCCGTGCTAAAACACACGCCCTCTGGCTGATTATCTTGGCTGGTAAATTGAAACGACTTGTTTGTGTAAGATGCAGTGCTTACATCAAATGCTGTACTCATAGAATATTCAAAAATTTTATCAGTAATATTTCCTAAGCTATAAAAACTAGTTCCAGATGGATGAAACACGACAGATATAGGATTAGTGTCTTGCGAACTGGTTGAATGGCTTCCTGTGTGGGATGCTGTCGTAACGTCATAGGCTGTGCTTAGAGCATACTCATGCGTCGCGTCCGTGACAAAGCCAGTCGTAAACATTTTTGTGCCATTGGCGTTAAAATCAACCGCGACTGCGCCCCCTTGAGTCTCGTTTAGAATACTAAAATTTTTATTGTCGTAGGATGCTGTTGTGATGTCATAGGCTGTGCTTAGAGTGTAGCTATAAATTCGATAACTAGCACTTCCTACCATAAACATTCGCGTTCCAGAATCCCCGAATCTTACACCTTTAGGTGTGGCGTCCTGACTTGCAAAAGAGAAACTTGCACTATCATAACTAACAGTTGCTAAATCGAATCCTGTCGTGACACTGCTGCCAGTTATTTTTACGTTGAACTTATGCACCGCTGGAGCATTTGAAAACGTAAGGGTTTGATTATTTGCAGCGACCTCAAAAAAGTTTCCTGTCGCTAAATCTAGGTTGTTTCCTGACACGGTTCCTAAACTGTTTGTAGATGCTTGCGAAACAAATTCTAAGGCAGAACCAGCCGAATTTACTTGTACGTTTTTTCCACCTTGACCTGATAGGGTGGATGGAGTGTCCGTAAGGGCTGCAAATGTCGATGTTCCAGCCGCCCCTTGTGGCCCAGCCGTACCCGAAACTCCGACCCACTGATTGCTAGAGCCATCAACATACCAAACCAGCAATTCACCAGTGGTGCTATCGAACCATAAATCGCCAGCCGAAGGTGAGCTAGGGGCCGTATCGCTGGAAGTAACAGATGCTCCGCTTGCTACCGCATCAGCATATTCTAGTGCCGTAGCACCAGAGTTTACTTGCAAACTTTGTCCAGCAGTACCCAAGCTAGAGGGTATAATCTGGGGTAAATTTCCTAGTTCTCTTGATTTAGTCATTTAATCCTCTAAAAACTTGATGCCCAAGATTGAGTTGGCCCAGAGTCTCCGCCGCCTCCTCCTGACCCTGCAATAGAAGTCCCAGCCGTAAACTTTATTGCACCAGTAATAGGAACTATCAGGGGTTCACTACCTATCCTTGGTGAAGGTCTGTTCGTAGTATAAGAAGAAGTTCGACGTACTTGGTTGTGGCTATCAGGATTACCCCTAACCATAGCTGGTCTAATTGAGCTACGGCTTACTGGTCTATAAGTAGTATAAAAGGTGCTTCTACCAAATGGGCCTGTTATTAATGCCATTAGCTTATCGGTACGTTATTTTTAGGAAATGCCCATATAGTAGGATGATAAGTTTGCGAAGCCATATTGTCATTAGAACCTGTTCCAACCCTATGCCCCCAGAAAATATAATATTGAGTATTATCAGCCTCTTGAATTATATCCCCTATTGAACCAATAGAATCAGTACACCTATAAGTATTAAGCATTGGGCTAAATAATCTTGCGTCTTGAGCGTTATAGCTATTAGTAGGCCCATAACTATAGTTAGTGGTTTGCTGGCCATAACCATCAAATATTACGGGGTTCATAGCTATTGAATGACCACCACTTCCCCAAGTCTTATGCATCCTTTGGTATGGTTTTGGGCCATCTAGGGAAGCAATTAGTGTGCTTCCTGACGCATCATTAGCACCATAATAACTGTCATTACTACTGTAACTATCTTCTAAAGTTGAATTAGCAAAAGCTCCGTCATGTTGTCGTTGGTATTGAAACCTATAAACAGACATTTGATTGGCTGTCTCATTAAAATAAGCGTCCGAAGGTTTTTTACAAATACCTGTATACATTGCTCCACCATAATACTTGGCATTTGAAGCTATAGCGTATTCATCGTAAGCAGTCTTCTCAAAGTCAGAAAAATACGTTGTAAAGTATCTTCTGGATGCAGGGTTGCCTTGCTGTGCCTCAACTGCACAATACACAAAAGTAGTGTCGTTTATAATAAAATGATGTTCTGCCGTATTTGCATAAGGGTACCAAGTATTCCAAGTACTATTATTACCCATGTAAGAGGTATGATTAGTACCGTTTGCACCGTCTTTGTCATACCAATTAAATGAACAGTTTAAAACTCCAACTGGGTTGCCTATTTTAAATGTACAAACGGCAGGATAGTTGCTTGTGTGCCATTGGCAATGCTTCTTGGAAAACTCTACATAACTATGACCAGTGTTTTGACTTGATAATGTCCTTGTATAAGTACCAGCTGTCGGGGAAGTTCCATCCTTAGTTGCTGTACCATACGTGCAAGTACTCATATCAGTTTTAATTCCCATAAGGATGTCTGAAATTTCCCAGTACACATTAGAAACTCCAGCGACAGAAGCGGCTGGCGTACTATTTACTACATATTTGAGATACATACCGTTACTCCGTTATTTCTGTAAATTTATTCTGGGCATCAATTAAAGACGGTTCATCGCTAAAAACTACCTCTGTTTTATCGCCCAATACTGTTCCCCAATAATCTACATCATTATCAATCAATGATGACTTTTCTAAATAACCTTTGGGTAACTCAGAAGTTGTCGCGTGATAGACTTTGATTTTAGTCTTATCTAAACTAGGTGTATAAGTTTTTGTGCCATCGTCAGCTACAACCTTATTAATGGTTCCATACCTATGGCAAATCTCTAGTATTCTTTCATCCGTAAATGCCATTGGCTTTACCCTTTCGTATAATATAATGTTACAGTAAGGTCAGAACCCGAAGAAGAGCTTCCAACTTGGTTAATATCAACAGTTAAGTAGTCATCCTCAACAAGTGCTAGGGATAGACTCGCGTTAGTCGCTTTGCTTGCCCCTGCCGCTATTGCTATAGTATTCCAACTATTTCCATTTTTCTTAACAGTTACATTTAATGCTGATCCAACAGGAGCAGTAATAGTTCTAGCGACAACCTTAGTAATCGTTAGGCCATAAGGTACATACTGCCTAGCTGTACCTGTTGTTATGCTCAATGCTCCATTTTGTACAAGAGACAAAGTAGAAATCTCTGCGCTGGCTCCGTCAGTTATTCCATAACCAGCCAATGTAGTTGGCTTTCCAGTTAATGAAGCAAAAGTTCCGTCTGGAATACTTGTATTGCCAGCTAAAGCTGTTGTGCTAGTTGTACCTAATGCCAGCCCAGAAGGTTGCCCATACTCGGCTACAGTAACTAAATCACCAACTGCCGCACCTGATTGAAGGGTAGCAGTATTAGCAGAAGAGCTAACGGTTACATCAGCGTTTCCTAGCATAGACCCATTAAGAAATACAGACACATTATTTGCGTTTGTAATACCACCAGAAACCGTAAAAACAGTCTGGTTAGCTGTAGCTGTAAATTCTTGCTCCGATAACGCTGATGTAGAAGAACCACCACCACCACCCCCTGTTGCATCTGCAAAACTAAATGCATTACCACCCTGAGATGTTAATACCTGACCGTTCGTACCAGTATCTAAAAGCCGCGCTAATTTACTAAGATCAGTGTTATGGCTCATAATTTAATTCCTATGTATCCCAAATTGTAATAACGCCATCATCGCGTGGAACAGCAACGAAACCTGCGCCAGAATTTGCAAACTTTCCGTGACGGCCAATGTTATCACCAATAAAAAGGCCGCTGGCTTCTGTTAAATTGTGAATAGTGTAAGAGTTCCAAGAACTGGTTGTTTTTTTCAGTATTCTTAATTGTCCCACATTTGACCAACCGCTTTCAGCAACCCCATTTGCCTCTGGCGCACCTAACAAAGCGTAAGTTCCAGTATCATCAATATCTAAAACTCTTAGTTGCTCATTGTTTGAACCATTTACTTGAAAATGTGCGTAATAAGTTCCCATCCAGATTCCTAGTTGCACTGCACCATTTGTATCTGAACTTCCTGTTCTTAGCAGCGAAAACGCATGATGAATTTTATGAGTTTCAGAAGAACGCGAAAACATCATGTCGTTTATACCAACAAGTCTATTTGTGTCAGTCATTGTTATGTTAAGCGTCCAAGTGCCAGCAACCTTATGCCACCATTGCCATTGCCAATCGCCTTCTGGGTGTCCAAAAATCATTTTAGTGGCATCATAATTTACAGCAAAACTTCCTTGATGCCCAAACGGTTTTTTATTCTGAAATGAAGTAATTGATGAGGGCGAACTCCATGAGCCGCCAGAGTAAGTCCATATTTTTGCAGTTGTGTTCGTCGTGGAGTGTGGACAGGCAACTATGGTATTTCCATCGCCTGACATTCGCACATAGTGCTGACCCGAACTGGAAGGAAGTTGTGACTTTGACCAAGATGTTCCTGTTCTATCATAAACGTAAACTCCCGAACCATTTATAATACCGCCGCAAGCAATTCTGTCGCCAGCGTCACTTATTGGCGCACCGTAATATGAAGCATAAGCATCAGAAGTTGCCCCAAATGGGCTGTCTGCATATTCTACAGCCCAAGAAGTTCCTGTTCTCTTGTAAACATAAAATGCTCCGCATCTATTTGCGTAATTACTTGTATCTGTTCCATCACTATTGACTTGATAATACCAACCAGATGCAGGGATAACCAACCTATCTCCAACGGCATCCATATCAATACCGTTAGGATTTGTTTGCATATTTCTTGTAAATTGTGAATGTTGGGAGCCGCCATCTGTCCAATCTAAAGGCTCGGCAAGGCCATAATCGCCCCATTGGTTAATAATTGCAGCTTTTCTTTGTTCTTCTAAATTATAAATATTTGGTCGAAAATTATTAAGAGCCGCTTGTTTATTTTGCTCAACATCGCGCATATTAAACAAACCGCTTGCGGCATCGGTTGTCGCGCTTTTCCTTATGCCAAGCAAAGAAGCCATTAGCTGATTTCCTCATAGGAACAAACCACTTCAAGATCACTTGCCGCACTTGCCAACGCCCGAAGAATGTCGTTTTCTTCAAGATAAATGCTTTTATTCAAAACATCCAAAGTAGAGTCGGCTGGTACAGATAAGGTTTTTGCAATGTGAAAATCTGTTGAGCCGCCTTTTTGTATTTTTAACGTAATATCTGCGGCTGCACTGCCATCAACATTGCTGACCAAAAGCGCATTTATTTTTAAAACTTTGTTTGAACTCGCAGCATTTGCCACGATGTTTGTATTGCTTGTGCCGATTGCTACGCCAACAGTTTTACCTGTGATGGTTGTAACGCCGACTATGTTAGGTGCGGTCATTTCCTACCCTCCAAATACCATTGACATTGCGATTGATCTTCCAGCCGTTATTCCAGCCGCTGGTAACGTGTCGAACTCCAAGCCATTTGCCCCAGAATTAACTTTTATATATTGTCCAGCCGTACCCATTGCAGACGGTAAATTTACAGCCCCAGAGCCGTGATCTACAATTTCAATTAAATCGTTAGCCGTAGCCCCTGCGCCCAAAACAACACTCGTTCCATTCGTTGCAGAAAACGCCGCTGCTTCTAATTTTACACCATTTGAAAAGACAGCAATTCGTCCAGCCGTGTAGGCTGGCAGGGCAGGGCTGCTAGAGGCGTTAAACGTAGTTTGGTTAGCTGTTGCGGTGTAACTTGTCGAAGCATAGTTTGTGCCGCCTGACGCTGCCGCTGTGCTTGCAATGGTTCCATCTGATGCAATGGTTATGTTTGTTCCAGCCGTAAGTGCTGCAACTACTCTCGCCGTATTAGTAAGTTGTGCGCCAGCTTCGATTGCATCCAACTTCGTATGATCTGCGTTGGTAAAGTTGTTTTGAGTTAGCCCACCATCGCCAACGGTGTACGTTGTGCCGCCCTTGCTGACTGAGCCGCCCATTCCGCTATGATTGCCGCACTTGTAGAACAAGGTGGGTGCATCTTGCTCTAATTTTACTTGAACATATGCGCCCGATTGACCAGCCGTTCCAACCGTAGTGACCCCAAGAGTGTAAGTTGTGCCATCCGCGCTCGTTGATAATAAAATAGGATGATTGCTGTTTGAGTTATCTGAATTGTTAAGCCGATAAGTTACTGAAGGAATTAATGTAAGCGTTTGATTTTCAGTTCCGTCAATTGCCAGATTGCCATTTGCAACCGTAATTGTGACTTCCTGATAGCTTGTGCCAGTGGCTGTACTTGCGATAGTACCGTTTGCTGCAATAGAAATGCCTGTTCCAGCCGTAAGTGCCGCCACGACATTTGCGCTATCCGTTACATCCGCAGCCGCTTCAATACCGTCCAATTTAGTTTTAAGAGTTGTTGTGAAATTCTTTTGACTAAGTTCGCCATCTTGAATCGAATAAGTTGTATCTGTGTAATTGCCTGTGTGGATATTACTGGATTGGCTGGTAGACCAATCTATGTGTTCAGCCGCCACGAAGCCTTGTAAGTTGTCGTGATTAACAATGGCCTCAATTTCGCTTGCAGTCTGATCTGCCGTTGCGCTGGCCTCAATGCCAGATAGCTTTGTTTTTTCCGAATCCGTAAAAGCGTTAGTATTTGAATTATTTTCGTATCCAGTTTTTATCTCTGCATCGGTCTGATCTGCGGTTGCGCTGGCCTCAATTGCATCCAGTTTAACCTTGTCAGTTGTAGACATAAGACCATTGGCTGAACTCGTAGCAGTGGATGTTGGCGCGGCATAGGTACTTGATATGACACCGCCAGCCGTAATATTTACATTTGTGCCAGCGGTTAATGCAGAGACTACGTTTGCTGTGTCTGTAATATCCGCTGCGGCTTCGATACCATCTAGTTTTGTCTTGAGCGTGGTTGTGAAATTCTTCTGGCTTAACTCGCCATCTTGGACGCTATAAGTTGTATTGGTGTAGTTGCCTGAGTGTATATTGCTTGACTGACTTGTTGACCAATCAATGTGTTCCGCTGCTACAAAGCCCTGCAAATTATCGTGGTTTACGATAGCTTCAATTTCGCTTGCTGTTTGATCTGCGGTTGCAGCCGCTTCGATGCCAGCCAACTTTGTGTTTAATGCCGTTGTAAAGTTTTTCTGAGTAAGCCCACCATCACCAACTGAATATGTCGTATCAGTGTAATTAGTCGAATGGATTGTACCAGCCGCAGATGCCGACCAATCAATATGTTCATTTGCAACAAACCCAATTAAATTATCGTGGCTTACAATGCCTTCAATTTCGCTTGCTGTTTGGTCAGCCGTTGCGCCTGTTTCAATTGCATTTAATTTAGTTTTGTCAGCCGCCGACATTAGTCCATTTACTGATGGCGTGGCTGTAGATGTTGGTGCGGCATAGGTGCTTGAGATAGTACCATCTGCCGCAATGTTTACGTTTGTGCCAGCCGTTAATGCTGCAACAACGCGAGTTGTATTTGTAACTTGTGCGCCAGCCTCTATACCGTCAAGTTTTGCACCGTCTACTGATACATCGCGCCCATCAACAGTTTCGGTTGCAGACATAACAATGTTACCTGTCATTGTGCCGCCAGATAAAGCCAATTTTGTTGCAATCGAATTGGTGACTGTGGTGCTAAAGTTGGCATCATCGCCAAGGGCTGATGCTAATTCATTAAGAGTGTTGAGTGCCGCTGGCGAACTATCGACAAGATTGCTAACCGCTGTATCTGCGTAAGCCGTATAATAACTTCCCTCTTGCCCATCTAATTTGTCAGCATCTAAACCAGAGGCCGCGCCATCAACCGTTTTAATTGCGGTAAGTATTTCAGCCGCCGTTTGATCCGCTGTCGCACTCGCCTCAATGCCTGTTAATTTAGTATTTAATGCAGTTGTGAAATTCTTTTGGGTCAGACCCCCATCACCAACTGAATATGTCGTATCAGTATCTGTTGCAGATATTGTGCCGTTTGCGGCAATCGCTATGTTTGACCCTGCGCTAAGAGCCGCCACAACATTTGCTGTATCCGTAACATCAGCCGCCGTTTCGACACCATCCAACTTCGTTTTGTCAGCCGCCGACATAAGACCAGCCGCTGAAGTAGTCGCCGCAACATAAGTTGTATCTGTATCCGTTGCTGCAATCGTACCATCAGCCGCAATCGTGACATTCGCCCCTGCGGTTAAGGCTGCAACAACATTCACCGTATCTGTCACATCAGCCGCTGTTTCGATGCCAGTTAATTTTGTGTTCAGTGCCGTTGTAAAGTTTTTCTGGGTTAGACCGCCATCGCCTACGCTGTAGGTTGTGTCTGTCGCCGCCACAGTAACCGTGTCAGTGCTTGCATTCGTTGTTATCGTTACATTAGAGCCAGCCGCCAGTGTAAGCGTGTCTGTGGTGCTGTCAGCCGTTATGTTAGTTTGGCCCGAAACCGCTAATGATGAAAATACGTTTTGACTACCGCCGCCGCCGCCGCCGCCGCTAGATGAAATTGTACCATCAGATGCAATCGTTATATTTGATCCAGCCGTAAGTGCCGCCACAACATTTGTTGTATCTGTTATATCTGCGCTTGCTTCTATGCCAGCAAGTTTAGTGTTTAAAGCGGTTGTGAAATTCTTCTCAGTAAGCCCTGCATCGCCAACATTATAGGTTGTGTTTGTGTAGTTCGAAGCGTGAATAGTTCCAGCACTAGAAGCTGTCCAATCGATGTGCTGATTTGCTACAATTCCTTGCAAGTTATCGTGCGCAACAATCGCTTCAATTTCCGCTGCGGTTTGATCCGCTGTCGCACTTGCTTCAATGCCTGTGAGTTTTGATTTTTCAGTATCAGTAAAGACGTTAGTATTTGAATTATTTTCATAAGCAGTTTTTATTTCTGCGTCTGTTTGATCCGCTGTTGCGCCTGTCTCAATACCAGCTAATTTAGTATTTAAAGCTGTGGTAAAGTTTTTTTCTGTTAAGCCAGCATCGCCCACTGTGTAAGTTGTGTCGGTATCTGTATAATTAGACGCATGAATTACACCAGCACCGCTTACAGTCCAATCTATGTGTTCGTTAGAAACAAACCCCTGCAAGTTGTCGTGATTAACAATACCTTCAATTTCAGATGCCGTTTGATCTGAGGTCGCATTTGCCTCAATTGAATCCAACTTGGTTTTGAGCGTTGTTGTAAAATTGTTTTGGGTTAAACCCCCATCTCCAACATTATATGTCGTATCCGTATAATTAGACGCATGAATGTTGCTTGATTGGCTGGTTGACCAATCGATATGCTCCGCTGCAACGAACCCTTGCAGATTATCGTGCGAAACAATGGCTTCTATTTCACTTGCAGTCTGGTCAGCCGTAGCCGCTGCCTCAATTCCGTTTAATTTAGATTTTAAAGCTGTTGTGAAATTGTTCTGGCTAAGTTCACCGTCTTGAACTGAATAAGTTGTATTTGTATCAGTAGCCGCAATTGTAATGGTATCAGTAGTTGCATTTGTTGTGATTGTAATATTCGAACCAGCCGCGAAATTTACTGTGTCTGTAGCCGTATCCGCTGCAACAGTTGTTTGACCCGAAACTCCAAAATTACTGAAAGCATTCTGGTTTGTTTCACCACTGCCACCCCCACCACCTGATGAACTAATTGTCCCATCCGCAGCAATTGTGACGTTTGTTCCAGCCGTAAGCACTCCCACAACGCTTGACGTACTAACTACATCCGCACTTGCTTCGATGCCATCTAATTTTGTTTTTAGCGCATTGGTAAAGTTATTTTGGCTTAATTGACCATCTTGCACAGTATAAGTCGTATTTATATAATTTGTGGCGTGGATCGTTCCAGCGTCTGCGCTTGTCCAATCAATATGTTGGTTGGCATTTACGCCCTGCAAATTGTCGTGACTTACAATCGCTTCGATTTCAGCCGCAGTTTGGTCAGCCGCTGCGTTTGCTTCTATTAAATCTAATTTTGCACCATCAACTGATAAATCTCGCCCATCAACCGTACTGGTTCCAGACATGAGTATATCGCCAGTGACCGTACCGCCTGTCAGTGATAATTTAGAACCCAGATTAGTTGTTAATGTTGTTGAAAAATTTGCATCATCGCCAAGGGCTGCGGCAAGTTCATTCAATGTGTTTAATGTGGCTGGTGCGCTGTCTACAAGGGCTGTCACAGCGTTGTCAGCATAAGCCGTGTAGTAGCTGCCCTCAAACCCATCCAGCTTATCAGCGTCAAGCCCAGACGTTGCGCCATGAACTGTTTTAATTGCGGTTAAAAGTTCCGCTGGGGTTTGGTCAATCGTTGCATTCGCTTCGATGTTGTCCAATTTAGTTTTAAGCGTATTGGTGAAATTGTTTTGGGTTAGCCCACCGTCACCAACTGAATAGGTTGTATCATTATCAACATAGTTCGAAGGGTTGATTGTGCCAGCACTTGCCGCGGTCCAATCTATATGCTCATTAGCAAAAAAACCGTGCAAATTATCATGGTTTACAATCGCTTCGATTTCAGAGGCTGTTTGATCCGCTGTCGCCCCTGCTTCGATATTGATTAGTTTTGTATTGAGGGCTGTCGTAAAATTCTTTTGAGTTAAGCCCCCATCACCCACATTGTAAGTCGTATCTTGAGAAGTAAACGTAATGGTATCTGTTACAGCATTAGTCGTAATGGTGACATTTGCACCACCCACTAAATTTACAATATCTGTTGTCTGATCCGCTGCGATACTTGTTTGACCAGAAACCGCAAAGTTTGAAAAAGCATTTTGGTTTACATCGCCGCCGCCAGCACCGCCGCCTGATGAACTAATTGTCCCATCTGAGTTTATTGTTATGTTCGATCCAGCGGTTAATGCCGCAACTACATTTGTAGTATTTGTTGGAGTAGCCCCAGCCGTAATACCGTTTAGTTTCGTTTTTTCTGCATCTGTAAAAGCGTTTGTGTCGCTGTTTTGTTCGTACAGCGTTTTTATTTCATCCGCTGCTTGGTCAGCCGTAGCCCCTGTTTCAATGCCATCTAACTTTGTACCGTCTACTGATAAGTTTCTGCCATCAATTGACGCACTCCCAGACAGAACAATATTGCCTGTCATTGTGCCGCCAGCCAGCGGTAATTTAGTAGCTATTGAGTTTGTTACAGTTGTTGAAAAGCTGGCATCATCGCCAAGAGCCGCAGCTAACTCATTTAATGTATTCAATGCAGTGGGAGAGCTATCTACAAGCGCACTCACTGCGTTATCAGCATAAGTGGTATAGTACGCGCCCTCTTGACCGTCTAGCTTGTCAGCGTCCAGCCCAGAGCCAGTACCATCACCGTTTTTAACAGCCGCTAATATCTCTGCATCTGTTTGATCCGCTGTTGCACTAGCTTCAACACCAGCTAATTTAGATTTTTCGGCATCCGTAAATGCATTTGTATTTGAATTATTTTCGTATGCGGTTTTTGTTTCAGCATCTGTTGGCTTTGCGCCAATAGTTTTAACTGAATTATCAGTGTGTTTAGTAAATAAAAGACTATCGGCTGTATTAACCGCAATTTCACCGACAACTAAAGCTGAAGCTGGTGGGGCAACACCAGCGGTGGAACTTGTCTTTGGTTTAATGGCTGGCATTGATTGCCCCTTTATTTAAATTTAAAAAGACCCACCGTCTAAGGTCGTAACCGTTACAAAGTTTCCAGAAGATGCATCAAAGCTAACTAAAGCACCGTTTGTGACACCGCTAATCGAAGGCATAGAAGCCCCATCTTGCCCTGCTGGGCCTTGTGGCCCTGCCACCGTTGAGTCAGCCCCTGCTGGGCCTTGTGGCCCCTGTGGGCCAACAGTTCCAACAGCAATAACGCTTGCTATGCCCTGATCTATGGTTACTGAACTCATCCTGTGATCTCCGCATTGACTGTAAATTTACCCTTGATAAGCCGCACCACGCGAGGTGGATTTGTACTGTCAATCGTGAAGAGTTCTAGGTCGTAAAAATAAACACCAGCAACCAAAGCCTCTGTATCTGTTGAGCCAATTAGAAGCCGAACAACCCCACCAGAAGGGTTTGAGATTGTTGCCCTGCCGTTTGCATTTGTAAGCCGTAAAACAAGGTCTGCTTCTTTTGTTGCAGCAAAACGAATGTCCATTCTTGCGTTGTAGGTTGTTAAATTTACCGCAGTACCGTTTTCATCTGCATAAGTTACAGAAGTATCAAAGGTCGCGCCCTGTTCACAGATTAGATTTGCAGTACCAGCCGCCATTACACCCTCACCAGTTTCGCAGAGCCGCGATAGCGAATTGTTCCGTACTGACTGACCATGTGTATTACACCGCGAGGAATAACCCCTGCACGATCTTCTGCATCAATTTCGACTTGCAAAGAACCAAGCGCAATTTTTGAAAACCCAGATGTTGAAGGGTCAAGTGTGCTGTCTGTTTGTGCAAGAAATCGTGCAAATTCAGCCGTGGCATCTTTCAACCAATTAGGCATATGATCTTGGTGTATTGAGTAATTATCTGAATCTGCCACACCGCTGCGAGGCCAAGATAAGGATTGCCTTTGCGTTTCCAACAAACTCAAGTTGTGGGATTTTTTACTTTGACCGCGCCAATCAACGTGTTCATCCAACAGCCGTGTCGCCATAATGATTGCACGTTTCTTATCTTCAAGACCCACAGCCAACCATGAAGTTGCATAGGGCCGCTGGTTGTTGAACGTGTTGGCATCATCAACAGAAACATATGCGTTTGCATTATGCTTGCCAGTGCCATCTTCCACAGTCAGCGTTATTGTCATTTAAATATCTCTCAGACGCTGTAAGAAGCCCCCTCAGTAGGGCTTCAGCTTTTTTTGCGCTTTGGCTTCTTTGGGGCTTTACCGCCTTCCCACGCCTCGTTCTGGGGCGTTGAAGGGTCATCTGCTTTCAAAGTTCCATCAACATTTCTTGCTCTTTTGGGCTTCGTTGCTGTGGTTTTCTTTGTCTTTGACCAACCGCTTTTTTCGAAACGCTCTAAATCGGCTTCTTCGATTATTGCGCGATTGCTACCTTTCCAAACTTCAATAGTCATTTGCTTTCCTTTGATTGAAGGGTGGGGAGCTAACCCCACCCCTGCTAATCTTATCCAGCAATCCGAACCGCCAACTGTGGACGGATCAGTTTTACGCCCCAAAGCGCGTCAAGGCTGTAAACGATTTGCTTGTGCTGCCGTGAAACTTCAAGGCGCATTGAAAGACCTGTGATTGGGTCGGTCATGCTTACAATTTGATTGCCGTAGCTATCGCCTTGTGTAGAACCTTGGAGTGGGCGCATTGCAAGAGCAAAGGCATCACGATGAAAGCCTAAGTTTACAACGTGGCTTGCTTTTACTGTAATAGCCGCATCGTTTGCGATTGTGCCAGTAATAGCTGGGGCCACCGTAACGGTTTGTGCGCCACCAGAAGCCGCTGGTGCGGTCATAACTGCGTAAGTCTGAGTGTTGCCAGCCATTGTAATAACATCGCCAACGACAAGACCGCCAGAGCCTGACATACCATCAATTACAACTGATGTATCACCAGCCGCTAAAGCACCGTTGACAAGTGGTGTGCCAGAACCACCAGCCGTGTGCGTCACGATTGCATCATCTGTATAAATGTCAAAACCAAACTTACGTCCGATTTCACCCTCAATCTTTGGCCCTGTGCCGCCGACTTGATTGACATTGTTAAAGCTGTCCAATGCGAGTGCGCTTGCTTCAGCGTCAAAATCAAGGATCATGCGCCGATCAGTGCGTGGGCATAATTGTTGATTTAAGATTTTGCGAGCGTCTGTAGCGGCTGAAACCGCAGAAGCAAAAGGTGTTGCGCCAGCCGTGCCAGCAAAACCAAAAACACCTTTGTACTCGTTGTGGACAGTGGTGTTAATTTTATTTGCTAGGGCTTTTACTGCCTCAGACATTTGCATTGGAACGAAATGTTCATTGCGATCCACTTCAACCAATTCTTTATCGGTCATGTGGAAATTAGCCTCGTACCAATTGTTCAGTGGTATTTGAACTTTTGTTGGGCTACTATCCGCTGGCGTTGGTGGCGTGTTACTAGGAGTAACGGTATTGACGCTAATTGCGGAAGGAATGGGAACATCAATAGTATCCCCTTTTTGGGCGGCTTGTTGTGCATAGTCGCCATTTACAACGCGAGGCATAACTGCCTGTTCGCGTAATGCCAATAGTCCTCTGGCGAGGATTTTAGGCATGATGTTCGTGACAGTATTAACCATAACGATAGTTCCTCTTAGATTAAGATTTAGGGTTAGAAGGCCTCTCCGAAGCCAGAGTGATGAACGCCGTTCATCTATTTTGTGAGAAGGTCAGCTTCTAAGAAGCCAACCCAACGTCTTATCTCACTACGTTATTCGGTAACAGTCATTTTGCCTTGGGCGATTGCCTCAAGGGAATTATTCATGCCTGTTTGATCGTACATTGATACCCTGCGACTTCCGACTCCGACTCCGCCAGAGGCTCCACCGCCTGATGATGTTTTAAATAAATGTGGGGCTTGTTCTTCTAAAGAACTGTACCATTCGTCCACTGTTAAAGGTGTTCCTTTTTTCCCATAAACAACCTGATCATTTTGCATGGGCATCATATCTTTTGTGTCTGGGTCTAGCCGCCAAACCGCATTTGCACGATTTAAAACGTCTGGAATAGCTGTATCACGCACACCAGCCGCAGTTGCAGCTTGTTGTAAACGTGTATTGATTAGATAGCTGTCACGCTCTAGCTCTGCTTGCGTAGCGCGTTGTGTCGCCTCTGTTGCTTGCTCTTGAAGTGCCTTTAATTGCGCGTCAGTATCCACGCGAAGGCGTTCAGTGCGTTGATGCACTAATTCATCTACCTTGCCAGCCTCAATCAATTCTTGGTCTTTCTGGGCTTGCTGAAGGGCTTTAAGGTTTTTGTATTCTTCAAGATCGACGTTCTGCATAGTTTTCGATAGCTTCGCATTATCTTTTTGTAGCTGTAAGTTATTAGTCCTGAACTCATCGATTTTAGTTTTTGGAACCATTCCCTCAACAGCAAGTTCATAGCCGCTTTCAGTCTGTTTATAAAATTCCGCAACGCCATCAGGTAGTCCTTCAAGACTTTCTAGTTCTGCTTTTAGTACCATAAAAAATCGCTCCGCAATTTTATATAGATTTCGCCGTTTGCTCCGCATTCAGCGTGTGGGCCAATCCCACTATTGACATAATTATGCGTTTAGCATATATTACATAACGTAATAATAAAACAAAAGGAACCCAAACACAATGTGGATATTTACTTCTAAAAGTTTTGTGTCAATCGTGGCAGATAAAGATGATCTAAATGGTGATAGATTACTTGTACGATCACGCGCAAAAGGTGCAATCAACGAACTATTCCCAGACGCTGATGAGTTTTACATGACAGGCTCTGACTATGCGTATCGCGCATGGGTCAAGCGTAATGAAGTTTCTCGCGTTATCCAGAATTATATAAATTCTTTGGATTACGATAACTTTAAAAACAGCATCAAAGACAAGGATTACTCAAGTGCCTGCATGGGAGTGTGGACAGAAATGTTTAACTACCAAGGCGATCAGTTGGGCTTGAACGATTACGATGGCGATAACTACGATGGTTATACCAAGCCACCAAGTAATCAGTATTACGATAATTTCTACGGTCAGAAATATGCATGGGGCAGAAAATAATGAATCAGGATAAAACACTGTTCCGCGAATTAACTCATGGCGAAAAGGCTGAGTTTAAAAAGTCTGCGCGTTGTGAGTATTTGTCAGGTGATGAAGTTAATGACCTTTGGCATCCTGTTTATCAGCGCGAATGCCATGTTATTAACACAGAAAATGCCCTGACAGAGATGGAGTATCACGCTGAAAGGATGCGGCACTTCAAGGCGCAATACTACGGTTTTCAAAGTAAGCTGCATGAGTTTGAAGTAAAGCAGGGGCTTTTAAATGCTGATTGAGTTGTGCCTAGCCCTGACTGTGTACCATGAGGCGCGTGGAGAGCCGCTTGAGGGCATGAAAGCCGTAGCTGAAGTAGTGATTAACCGTGTGGATCATAAAGACTTTCCTGACAGCGTGTGTAGCGTTGTCAAGGATGCCCATCAGTTCAGCTTTGTTTCAAGAAATGGTTGGGCTGAAATACCAGAGGATGAAGTGGCTTGGGCTGATGCTGTTACCGTATCCCAAGAGGCACTGCGTAAACTGGAAACTGGATCAAGATCATATTCGGATAAAAGCCTGTTGTGGTATCATCGTTCAGATATAAAAACGCATTGGTCTGATTGTCTTGATAAAAGAATGACCATTGGCAATCACACATTTTTTAGCAAACACCAGACTGTTGACGTTTCGCTTCGACCACGAAAAAGACCTGATAATCTTACAGCAATAAACTAAGGGGCTTCGGCCTCTTTTTTATTTTAAAAATAATTATAAATTTATAATATTTATCGTTGACAATATGCCTTACGCATATTATATATTTTATATAAACAAAAAACAAACCCAAACGAAAGCAAAAACAAT
>Ga0209634_1001412_pt1 | contig 17504 bp, 25 predicted proteins | sample LinPmetageLP40_FD_184043 | JGI IMG/M metagenome (GOLD analysis project Ga0209634, IMG submission 184043) | Marine viral communities from the Pacific Ocean - LP-40 (SPAdes) (version 2) | ecosystem: Environmental > Aquatic > Marine > Oceanic | place: Pacific Ocean | collected 2010-08-26
TTGTTCCACACGAAGGGGTCCTTGGGGTTAGGGGGATCCTTACGAATCTGCTGGTTGGCATTGCGGAGAGCACCACCGACAGTCTCGGGGAAGCCAACCTGGGCACGGGGCTCAAGGAAGTTCTGTCCCTTGAGGATGTCCTCTGGGGCAAACTGACCGAAGTCCTCGGAGGAGGCGACCTCACGGGGGAGGAGGGAGGACGCGAGACCGGTACCCTTGTCCATACCGCAACCATTGGAGGCGGCGGCGGGGCCAGCGGTGGGGCCAGCGGCTGGGGCCGCACCGAACGCGGAGTACTCACGCTCAACAATGGCATAACCAGACTTGGAATTCATTTGGAATAGAAGAAAAATGAGGGCAGCTACGGCGAGGAGCATAACAATATTTTGGTTACGACCCTTTTTTAAACCGAACATCTTTTATATATTACTAACAATTTTTTTATTCATCCTCCTCATCGACAAATGCATATTGGTCTGGGTATACATCTAGGATGGGATCTGGATGAACCTTGACCTGGACAACATTCCATGTGGGACCAAAAGCCTTCTTGGCAAACCAAAGTCCGGCAAATTCAAGAATGACATTGCAATTCTTACCTGTCTGGAGTGAGTCAAAATCGACGAGCTCCTGCTGTGCGTTGTATACCTTGGTGACTTCAAGGCGGTCGCAGGTCATCGCACCATTATCGAGGTTGGAAGTGTAAGCACCCTTGATGACACTTTCTGTGAGTTTCTTACCAAACCAACTCTCACAATTCTCAAGGGCTGCCGCAAGATTTCCTTCATCGATGTCCCCGATCTTCTTTGTATTCGCATCAGAAACGACATCAAATACGACCTCGCCTGACACGTCAGTAATTTTTACCTTGTTTAGCTGAACAAGGCATTTACGCTTCTCATCACTGAGAACCTTTACGAAATAGAGTCCATCTTCACCCTTGGCTGGGGTGTTGTAAATCATTTATGTCTATATTAGGTTTCATTTCTTTAACCCAACAAACGGGATGGCGGCGGATTTATTAAGCACATTCTTATTGACCCATGTATTTCTCCTGGGTTTGTAACCATATAAAGTATTCGAAACGTTGAAATTCTTTGGTAAATTCTTCGCATTTGTTGCCCTGAGTTTAAACTCATTCTTTACGTAAGAATTGTTCTTGACATTAGTCCATTTCAGTGTTTTCAAATTAAGTTTTTTGTTACCCGATGAATTTGTGTATCCATTAATTTTAGCATTTCCGACAACTGGTTTTAATCCTTGAACGAGTTGTTTGGATAACTTCTCCTCTGATGGTTTAGTCGTAAAGTTTTTGTATTTGTATGGATCTACACGCTTTGCTTTGTTCATAGAAACGCGCCCATTCTTTTTCGTGGCTGGGGCTTTTCTAATAATCTTAGATCTTACACGCCTGAATACATCATCTATAGAATCTGAATTTTTGATTTTCTTGTCAAATAATTGACCAAGTTTTGCGAGACGTAAACGATCCTTGGCCTTCTTATCTGGACGAAGATTCAACTTACTCATCAAATAAATATCTTCAATTAGAAACTCTTTACTCGCCACGTATACTTTGTTACTTACAGTTAGTTTACCCGTATCATAGTTTTTATACGTTATACCTTTACGTCTAGATAAAACTACCTCGTACCCAAACTCCTTAGGTCGCATGAATGGGATATCGAGCATACCTCCAAGTGTAACATCTTCAATTTTACCAGTCTTTGGAGAAAAGAAGCGCAAGTTTGTATCGAGTGCAAACAGTTCTACATCGATAAATACGTCACCTTTAGTGGGTTTATTTCCCAGTCCCCCCTTTTTCTTCTTTATGAGAGTATACCGACGAGATACAACTGAACCAGAGGGTTTTAGACTTATACCCAAAAACTTGAAAAGCTTAGGGTTTTTCTTTTTCATATTTACGAATCGTTTCCTCACTCTGGTATTCAAGCGTTTAGATATCTCACCCAATCTGTTCCATAATAATAACTTAGTTGCTTGAAGTTTTCCAAAGTATTTTGGATTTACAGCCATACGGGGGACAAACTTTGCATCTATATCGGGTGTGACTATTCTGTCATTGAAATCCACATATAAATTGAAAGCTTCACCTCCACTCACGATGATGTCACCCATATCCTTCATATACTCTGATAGTTCACCAACAGTCTCTAGGATGATATCCCTGAGGGAGTCTGTTATGAGAAGATATATGACTCTTTCAAAATCTTTATTAGAGTGGGTACTGTGAACCCGACTCCTAAATTTACCGAGGTCCCTCTGCAAATTCCTATCATAATACTTCTTCAGTTTGGCATCCCTGAAAAGTAAATTTTCATTTAAGAATTTTTCAATGGTAGATTTCGAATAGATTTGATCGTCCATTATTATATCATGATATAATAATATGGTCTGTAGAGTGATCGACGAATGTAGGTGCTATGCATACAAAGGTGAAACCAATCAGTTCTGCGGTACCAGACGGGGACCTGACGTTGTTCACTGCCCCAAAGACTGCTGTTTTGGTGGATGCCCTGATGATGGTTCCCGTCAGCCATTCAGGTTCATAGACCGTCCAACCCAGCGCAATGTTCTCGAGAACCTTAAACCCGTTGAAGTATCAATCTCAATTCTATTATGTATTGTGGTACTTATTGGTCTCTTTCATCTAGACTTAAAGATTACGTCCGTAAGAAAGATATAATGTCTCTTGAAACTATCCAGACCGAAATTGCCGCCCTCCGCAACGATGTAAAGAATCTCACTAAGCTTGTACGCAAGGTTAAGAACACTCAGGAGGATCCTGACGGTGAGAAGGCCAAGAAGCGTGCCGAGAACAACGGATTCAACCGAAAGCAGGAAATCACACCTAAGTTGCGTGAGTTTCTTGCCCTCCCCGAAGGAGATCTCATCTCCCGCTCGGAGGTTACCAAGTTCGTTAACAAGTACATCACTGAGAAGGGTCTTAAGCACCCCGAGAACGGCCGCCAGATTATTCTCGACGATAAGCTTCGGGACCTCCTCGCGCCTCCCGCCGACGTTGTTGTTACTTACCTTAACCTCCAAAAGTACCTTTCTCCTCACTACATCAAGAAGGAAAAGGCTTAAAAAATAAAAACATAACATAATAAAACATGGTTGTCTTTGTTGATAAGACACGAATTGAAGAACTTGTTGGTACAAAGATCAAAAATCTTGATTTGTACCAAAGAGCTTTTACACATAAATCCGCTCTAAAAGAGTATGAACAGTTTACAGAATCATTTGAAACACTTGAATTTATTGGTGACTCCGTACTAGGGTTTGTTATCACTAAGTTTTTGTTTGATCGATACGAAAGTAAGCAAGAAGGGTTCCTCACCAAAGCTCGTACAAAGCTTGTACGTGGTGAAACCCTAGCTAAGATTGCTAATACACTCAATTTAAACGAACTTGTGATTATGGATGAAAAGGGTATGCGCAACCAATGGAATAACAATCCAAAAATTCTTGAGGATGTTTTTGAAGCCCTCATTGGTGCTATTTATATGGATATTGGTCTCATCCATGCTAAGGAGTTTATTCTTAGGATTTACCAAGATCCTGAGATTGTTGATATGAATTCTATCATGGTTGATGATAACTATAAGGACCATCTCATGCGTCATTGTCAGGTAAATAACTGGCAACTACCAGAATACCGTGTATGTGCTCATCTCGAAGGTTTATTCTACATTGACATCTACATCGACAATATGTTTCGTGCGAGAGGTGCTGCAAAAAGTAAAAAACAAGCTGAACAAAATGCAGCACAAATGTATTTTCAAGTCCTAGATGAGGTTAAAAAATACAATTATAATTAAGTTAACATGCACCCGAATGTTAAAGCAGCGTTAGAGCGTGAGTATGCAGCCCAAAAGTCGGAAGAATGGCTTGCTCTTCGTGGCAAAATGTTAACCGCTTCAGATGCAGCTACAGCCATTGGTGTTAATAAATACGAAACACCTGAAGGACTTCTACTCAAAAAATGTGGTCTCGGTGAAAAGTTTACCGGAAATGCAGCTACACGACACGGTGAGAAATATGAGGACGAGGCACGTATTCTATATGAAGAGAGGCATGGGGAGGTTGTCCATGAACTTGGTCTTTGCCCCCACCCAGTTGAAGATTGGTTGGGTGGAAGTCCTGATGGTGTCACCGAATCTGGTAAACTCGTGGAGATTAAATGTCCTCCACAAAGAGCGATCATACCTGGGGAAGTGCCTATTCATTACATGCCACAGCTTCAACTATGTATGGAGATTTTAGACCTAGAATCGGCAGACTTCATCCAATACAAACCAGCTGAAACCAATTGGCCTAAACCAGAAGAATTTGATGTAGTTAACGTTCCCCGTGATCGTGAATGGTGGAAGACTTATCTCCCAGTCATGAGGGAATTTTGGGACAAAGTTCTCTATTTTAGAGAACACATAGATGAACTTCCACCACCTAAGTTGAAGAAGACTCGAAAGAAAAAAGAACCTGCACCAGTTGTCTGTGAAATTGAGGCACTCCCCGGGGAGGACTTCTACGATGACGACTGAAGACCAATACAAACTCGCAACAGACTCCCTAAACGGGCGTCTATTCGTACCCTACCAAAGAGAAGGTGTACAATGGATGCTTGGAATGGAAAACCAAAGTGATGGACCCAAGGGAGGCTTTTTATGTGACGAAATGGGTTTGGGCAAGACCGTACAATTGATTTCTACAATACTTGGAAATCCACGAAGTCGTACACTCATCATCGTGCCCAAATCTATTATCACTCAATGGCATGAGGAAATTCAGAAATTTGCACCCAATCTTACCGTAAACATTTACGATGGAAATGAACGTAAGGTGTGTAGTGATTCACATATCACTATTGCACCTTACACACTTCTCACTATAAAAGGTGCTGAGGTTGGTGCACCCACTCCACTTCATTATATGACATGGGATCGCGTTATTTTGGATGAAGGCCACGAGATTCGAAACAAGTCTTCGAAATTGTTCAAAAGTGTGTGCCGTTTGAGGACAGATATTAAATGGATTGTGACTGGTACACCGGTATTTAATTCAATGGATGATTTTGTGTCTCTTTGTACTTTTTTGGGAATTCCCAAGAATTTTGTTCAAGGAAGGACTAAAGAGATCAAAGATATCTATATCCTTCGTCGAACCAAAGATGATCTCGCTAAGATTAACGAACGTCTTCGGCTCCCACCTTGTACGTTTGAAAATGTGGAACTTGATATGTTCAAAGAAGAGAAGGCTCTCTACGAATTTGTCTTTTTGGAGGCTCAGGATATTATCAAAGATGCCTTCAAAAATGCCCAAAGTCTTAACTCCAAAAATATGGTCATTTTGGAGTGCCTCCTCCGTGCCAGGCAGTGTATGATTTGGCCACAGATGTATCTAAATGGGGTTGGTGTGAAGAATGGAACCAAACCAACAAAGTGGGAAGGTCGATCTAATAAGATGGAAACTTTATTCAGGATGATTCAAGAACACCCTAAGGAGAAGAGTCTCATCTTTTGTCAATTCAGGGGTGAAATGAACTATATTCAGTCTCAATTGGACTGTCCAGTTTTCAGGATTGATGGGTCAGTTCCTAAAGATGAACGGGTCAGGCAAATAAATGCGTTTAAAAGTGCAGCCCCAGGAGCTGTTTTCATCATTCAGATTAAGAGTGGGGGGCAGGGATTAAATTTGCAGGATGCGACTCGAGTATACATAACATCCCCAGCATGGAACCCTGCAACTGAATTACAGGCGATTGGTAGGAGTCATCGAACCGGTCAAACTCAAGCTGTCTACGTTAAAAAATTGGTCTACAAGGAGTGTCCGCGGTTTGTGAGTGTAGAAGAAGAAATGATGGCACTCCAAGGTCATAAATCTATCGTGTGTTCAGAGGTTCTCAATGATGACCGTGTAAAAACACAAATTCCTGTGAACAGGACATCAGCTAAAATATCTATTATGGACATCAAGAATATTTTCCGTGCTTAATATAAATGACTGTTGGTTCCCGCGCCGAAGTTTTCCATGGTAACGCTAACGCAACCTCTGGTGGTCTCACCAAGAAGGATCTCCAAATGAAGGATGGACGTATTATCTCCAAGGCGGCGAGTAAGGCTGCTAAGAAGTCTCTGAAGCAGAACCCCAAGTTCATGGCTTTCATTGAACTCGCGAAGGAGAAGGCTGAGAAGAAGGACTCTTTTTGCCTCGTCCCCAAGAAGGGTAGCAAGAGCTACAAAAAAATAATCAAAGCTAGTAAGTAAGAGATGACACTCACTCAGTGGTCAGAATCTGTAAGAATGGCTAAAATCAAGCTTGGTTTAGACCCACAGAAATTTACCAGGGTTCAGGGTAAATTGCTCAAGGAGGCTCAGGCTATATATAGTATATTAATGTTAAGTAAATCTAATTCTAAATAACGAATTGAAATCCCTTCAAGTTCTGTGGCTCGTAAACAATCAGCTGATGAAGCTTCCATGTACACCCAAACTTTCTGTTCAAGAAATACACACTATTGAGTTCAACAATAGCATGTCCCGAATTTCTTGCATAGAGACCATTAGTCGCATTATCCCTTAGTGGGTTTTTATCCGCATCAAATACATTTGGTTTGATTTGATCATCCATAGTCGTATCAACCTTAACGCGAAACTTTGGTTCGCGACCAGGTGCCTCCTTTACGTTGGAGTTGAACATTGGTAACAATTGCTCCTTTGTCATAGGTGCTCCGAAAATTACTTCACTTTGTTCGACAACCGAATCGATGATTTGATCCTCAAGTTTACGCACAGAGTCGTAAAATTTCTTCATGTAGCTATCTTCCTCGTCATAACCCTTGATTGCAAAGTCAATATTATACTTAGTTTGACCAACCTCAGGTGTAAACCCTGATACACCAAATGGCATATACATCCGAGGAAATTGGACACGTAGGGGTGTACCCTGCTTTGTACTTATGACAATTTTCCGATTATTAAATGCGTTAATTTGTAAGTTGTCGATAGCCTTGTCCATCTTTCTAATTCATATTTAGGTTCAAAACTTTAAGCCGAACAGGCCACACAATCTGGCTCTAGACTGAACTGGATTGGTCGAGCCTTTGCCTTAGATCTCAAGTAGTACATTCCAGTCTTAAGACCAGCTTTCCATGCATACATGTGCATCGAAGATAACTTGGACATTGTGGGACTTTCAACGAAAAGATTCATCGACTGACTCTGGTCTATGAACCTACCGCGATCAGCTGCCATATCGATAATACATTTCTGACTAATTTCCCACACGGTTTTGTAAAGAGTTTTAATATCATCAGGGATGTCTACAATGTTCTGAATAGAACCACCAGCCTTAACCATTAGGTCTTTCATTTCCTTACTCCAGAGACCTACATTCTTAAGATGATCGACGAGATGCTTGTTGACAACAACAAATTCACCAGCAAGTGTGCGGCGCAAATAGATATTAGTTGTATATGGCTCAAAGCATTCGTTATTACCCAAAATCTGCGCGGTGGAGGCTGTAGGCATGGGAGCGAGAAGGAGACTGTTCCTAAGACCCTTTGTTTTTACACGTTCACGCATAGCATCCCAGTCGTACCGACCACTGAATTTGGTTTCACCCTCCCACATATCTGGTTGAAGAATACCTTCAGAAGCAGGAGAACCCTTAAAAGTTTCATACGAACCATCTATCTCAGCCAACTCCGAACTCGCTTCAAGTGCGGCATGATAAATAGTCTCAAAAATGTGTGCATTCATAAGACGGGATTCCTCACAGTCGAATTGAAGACCACATAGAATGAAAACATCTGCAAGTCCCTGAACACCTAGACCAATTGGACGATGCTTCATATTAGATCGACGAGCAGTTTCAACTGGGTAAAAGTTGCGGTCAATAACACGATTCAGGTTCTTAGTCACAGTCTTAGTGACTTCATGAAGCTTATCATAATCGAAGGTTTTCGTTTCCTTGTTTACATACTTTGGAAGTGCAATAGACGCCAGGTTACATACAGATGTCTCATCCTTGTCTGTATACTCAATAATTTCGGTACACAAGTTAGAACTCTTAATAGTTCCTAAGTTCTTTTGGTTGGACTTCTTATTGCATGCATCCTTGTATAACATGTATGGAGTTCCAGTCTCAGTTTGACTCTTAAGAATGGCCTTCCAAACTTCTGTAGCTGGTACAGTCGCATTAGCTAGACCTTCCTCTTCATACTTTGTGTAGAGAGCCTCAAATTCTTCACCGTATACATCGGATAAACCTGGGGCTTTGTCCGGGCAAAACAGAGACCAATTACCACCTTCTTCGACCCTCTTCATGAAGAGGTCCGGAATCCACATAGCACTGAAAAGGTCCCTACAACGTGCCTCCTCGTCACCTTGGTTGAGACGAAGTTCCAAGAAATCCATGATGTCCGCATGCCATGGTTCAACATATACAGCAATCGAACCCTTACGACGACCAGCTTGGTTCACATAACGAGCTGTTGCATTGAATACCCTAAGCATTGGGATAATTCCATCAGATTGACCATTGGTACCCCTAATACGGGACTTATTGCTACGAATATCATGGATATGCATACCAATTCCACCAGCCCACTTCGAAATTTGTGCACACTCAGTTAGAGTTCCATAAATGCCATCAATTGAATCACCCTTGTTCGCAATAAGAAAACAAGAGGACATCTGAGGTCGTGGTGTACCTGCATTGAATAGAGTGGGTGTAGCATGGATGAAGAAACCTTGGGACATCTTGTCATATGTTTCGAGAACAGCTGGGATATCTTTACCATGAATACCGATAGCAACACGCATAAACAAATATTGAGGAGTTTCAATCAACTTTCCTTCAACCCTTTGAAGGTAACTTTTTTCGAGAGTTTTTAAACCGAAATATCCAAAGTCAAAATCTCGGTCTGTTTTAATATGTTCTTTTACCTGTTGAGCAACCTCAACGACTTCATCTGTGATAATATTCGCCTTCTGAAGCTTTCGCATTGCGAGATGGAAGTTGTTAGGGCATACTTTATGAATATTGCTCGCAATAATACGAGTTGCGAGAACTTCATAGTCTGGGTCTGACGTAATCAAACCAATACAAATTTCAGCAGAGAGAACGTCTATTTCCTGTGTGGTGATGTTATCATACATTGATGAAAAAACCTGTTGAGCAATTTTTTGAGAGTCACATTTGTCTGAAAGTCCAGACGTTAAATTCTTGATCCTATTGGTGACGTTATCAAATCTCATATCCTCAATACGACCTGAGCGTTTAATGACTCTCATATACATTCTCTTCAATTTTTATTTTTAACCTTATTTTTTACACTCGAGGTCAGCACTTCGAACAGAAACTGTTCCCGCCACTTCCATTTTGCGATTGGGTTGAAGAAGGTAAGTGTTTACGAAAAATGGACCGGGCTCACCAGCCTTGGCCACAGGAGGATAAGAACCCACGAAGCACTCGGGAGCCTTGCATGGAATTGGTTCGACATTGTTGGGTTTGCTGGCGTACGCCTCATCGAAGTCGGACATGGTCAACATTTAATATGTACAGACAATTTTTTTCGGGGGTTATATTAAATGTGTGATAACCTCCACCTTAATTCTATTCAGCAGTGTGAGACCCCACTGAACACTTTGTTCTTTTCGGATTTCAACAAGAATCTTCTTCAACGTGGAATTCGTCAGGCGTTTAAAAATAAGACTGGCATTTCCATAGATTACCAGAACCCGGATGATTTATTCGCCATGATGCGTGTTGTATTTATTAACAACTCTGGTGATCAATACACTCAAGTCAATGAACAGGTTAAGTATATGAACGGCAAGGTCATATCTTCAGCCATGTCTCAAATTCAAACTGGTGTATCTCAATATATTGCCTATGCTGAGGATATCGATACCATTAGTACACCCATGGATCGACCTGTAAATACCAGTACCACCGGAAATAAAATTGATTTTAACAATAAGATTGGAATCAATTAAAGCTTTGAGTCCCCTGTAGAATAAGTATGAGTCTTAACAAATACAAATGTGAAACAGAAAAGGTGTGCAGGTCTAAGGGGTGGGATCGTGCCCCCATCGATACAGTGTGGCTTCTCCTGACAGAAGAAGTTGGCGAACTCGCATCCGCAATTCGACAATATAAGAAAACATACAAGAAGACAAATCTAAAAAAGGAGAGAGGAACAGATGTTATGATGGAAATGGGAGATGTGTTCAGTTATCTCTTTCAATTGGCACATATGCTAAATGTCGATTTAGACAAGATGTGGGATGAACATAAAATCAAGATGGTGGACAAGAAATATAATCTGAAGTAATAACAATAATGAGTGAGTTTATGCTCAATGACGAGGATGCAATTAATGATGTAAACCCATTTGTCCAACGCGATTTCTCCCTTCCAGGAGGTGTAAGACAGACTGGTAATTTCGAGGATTTCCAAGAAGTTCCTAAAAGTGGGGGTATCCCACCCACAGGTAAAAGTGTTTTTTGCACAGTTGGATTATGCAAACCTGAGAAACAACCATGCCGTATAGACAGGAATGTTCAACCCCGACGTAATATCGATTATGGTCTAGGGTGTGGCAGGGAGCGGGAACCAGTTGTTGTTGGTGTTGAGCGTAAAAATACGACAACCCAATTAATTGTCATTTCTATTCTTATTGCTCTAATTCTATTAATTTTAGTACGTTGAAGAAATACTTGAGACGAGACTTCTTTTTACATTCTTGAATTGAATCTATTATTGATTTCTTACAAAACTTCTTAATAAACTCCACTTGCCAAGCACTCTCCATATTAATGCGGGGTGGCTGGAATGTTGGATCTAGAATCTTAACTGCGTGGGCTACACGCACATACTTACGAATGTCCTGGTCGTAAGTTAAGAAACTTTCGAGTGACAGTTCAGCCATACGTTGTCTCACCTCTAAGGTCTTCTTAACCATTGTATCAAGAAACTTCTCGTAAACAATTGAATGATTACCAGACTCTAATGATACCCAATCAGCGAAAGGCTCTGTATTGAGGTAATCTGTGAAGGTCGAATATCCCTTGTTCCTTATGTACCGGTCATAGACAATCTCAACATAAGAGAGATCAGACTCCACATCAAAAACATGCTTTGCAGATTTAAGGAAAGAGGTCATGTACTTAAATGGAGAGTCTCATCTTTAACCAAAAAAAAATCCCAGAGTATAGTAATAAAACAAAATGGCGACCATGCCCATGTTAGCCGGTGTAGGCCTTTTGGTGGTATGTTGTTCTTCAAGTTCGGCTATGACGATGATGGGTGGTGGTGAAGAAGACCCAGACACGGGAGCGGGAGCGGGAGCTGATGACTCGGGAGCTGGAGCTGGTGGTTTCACATATGAATTTCATATCGTAAGTGAGACTGAACATAGTGATCATGGTTCAGTTATTAGCGATATAAAGATTGATGGAAATAGGGTGTCTAAGGATGAAATTACTTTCCATATTGCGCCTACTAAATATGATTGTGAGCACGACACACAGAACAACTGGGACTGTAAAGGAGACATGGGTTATCTAGATGAGGATGGAGCCATAACTATGGCTGCATGGAACAAACATACACCCCCCGAAAAATTTTTTACGATTACGAGTGATAAAAAGATAGGGGAGGTAGAAATTAGCTTTCACAGACCTACCTACACACCAGCTCTGATGATAAAAGAAAATGGTGTCGAAATTTTAAGAGATGACTCTAACAAGGGTTCTGATTTATCTCCATCTCCATTTCCTGTGACGTATACAATTCCTTAAACGAAGGCCTAAGTGAGCCACCCACATTATAAAAAGTATGTCCAAAAATGTATTCAACTATTGCAAATAATAGCTTTTCGTATCTCCTCACTCTCGATGAGATACGAAAAGAACTACCGGATGAGACTAGACCCTCATGGATAAAGATTACAACAATCACTATGGTGTCGAGCTTTATGCAACAGATTGATATAAAGCGACTTCGAGGTTTATTCGAAGAAATTGGTTCCTATAAGATGCGACGTGTGGGTACCAAAACAGATGGTTTTGAGTGGAAATTGAAACCGACGACTTTCTACAACCAGGTGACCCTAACATACCACGACACCTACAGTACTAAGTCTGTCAAGGTATTCCCCAACGGTTCGATCCAAGTGGCGGGTTGTTGTGATCTCTTCGATTGCAAACGCATCATCACCCAACTTGTTCATATTTTCAAAACCTTTTTGGATTTGAAAATTGAAGTACCTGTGGATTCATTCCGTGTTGTTATGATTAACTCCAACTTCAGTCTCAACTACAATATCAACCTCATGAAGGTTGCCGACTGGTTTGAGGAGTATGATGACATTTTTAAGGTTTCTTTTGAACCAGATAGGTATTCTGCAGTGAAGATCAAGTTCAAGCCTTCAGAGGATATGAAGGAGATTACTACCAGTATTTTCAGTACTGGTAAAATTATCATTACAGGGGCGGAGACCCTCAAGGAGATTGCATTTGCCTACAACATCATAAACAACCACATAAACGAAAATCCCCAGATTCGAGTGTCACGCACAGAAGAAACTGATGTATTTGATATTTATTTGGGATATAGATGTGATCCTTTTGTCAAACTTCTCAAAGAGAAAGGATTCAATTCTTGGATGAGAACAATTACCAACAGGCAAATAAAATTCTAGGTGTATAATAACAATATGTCGCAGCGACTTGGTATGGCCGATGGTCGGTGCTTCACCGTAAACTCTTCAGCTCAGCTCTTTAACAACTATGTTATGAAGCAAAATGGTATTTCTTTCGAGGACAACTACTCCTACCGTAAGCTCCTCCAATCTCAGGGTCCTCAGCTCCTCACCAAGGTACAGGAGAATGTACAAGGTAAGGGACCATGCATTAAGTGTGACAATCCTCTCGTGGATACCTCCAAGATCTACTAACTGAGAAAAATCCCCAAAAAAACTTTAAAACCTTCCTATAGAATGTCAACATGTTCCATATGTCTAAATGAACTCCGGTGTACGAGGACAAATCCTCCAGCCCGGTGCGGACATATGTTTCATTCCCACTGTCTACAGGAATGGAAGAACACAGGTAGGAATACATGCCCGATTTGTCGAAAAGTGATAGATGGTACACAATTTAAAATTACAGTCACTATACAAAACAATTACACAGCAACGGCGAATTCTGTGTCCTTGAATGAGGGGTCTATATTTCAGGTTTTAGATCTATTTGATATTAATTTTGATGTGGATGAAGTACCAGATCTTGAGAGTATCTTAGCGGACCTTGGGGTGAGTCCTACCGACTTTGATCCCAGTGTCCTTGACACAGAATGAACTACAATATTTCTCGTAGTTTAGACCTGGATAGTCCCTAGAAGCCTTACGGGGGTCAGTGATGGCCTTACCTTTAGCATCAGTCAGAAGCGGACCAGTAGCCCAACCACGCTTGTGACTGAATACATTGGCTTTAAAAATTACACGTTTACCAACCTTAAACTGACCACCTTTCTTTACCCGTGATTCAGGTACTTTAAAGAATTTGGCTACAGCTTTGATAGTATCCCCAGGTTTGATTTTGTATTCAACCATCCCATGTTGCTTGTAAAAGTGGAAATCCCCTTGTCGGATGTAGTTCATAGGTCTTCCAGGCGAAACAAACATCATAACCTTGAAATATCCTTTTTTGCATTTTTCATTGGCACCCGCCTTGTACACACTCTTAGGATTGTCAGAAATGACGCGCTTAGGAAGTCCAGTACAGTGGGTATAGGTATGGTGTCCATTTGAAAGACCAGAACGATCACCTGGTATAGACTTTTGCCACCTATATGCTTCGTAGTCTCCAACGGCATAGGCGTAACAATTATTGTTTCCAATACCCTTTGGTGTCGACCACCGCCTGTTTGTATACCTACTTTCTGAGCCACTCAGGGGAAGAGCCCTCATTTGTAGTTTACCTAGAAAAAAATATCCATATGTAATAAATGATTCAAGAGGTTGCCAAAGCCAAGTCCAGGTCTGAAATTATCACCGAGGTTCTTACCTTTTTACTTGTTGTGCTCATCAGCACATTCCTTCTCCGCCTCGTGTGGAACCGCTCCCTTGTGAAGCACATCTCCATCCTCAAGCCTATTAGCAACTTGACCGATGCGTTCATCCTTTCTCTTGCCCTTCAGATTGTACGTGGCATCTAAATAGATTCCATATTTCATTATTGATAAGTTGATACAATCAACTCTTGAATAATAAATGATTTAAACTTCGTTGTATCCAACGATCTTCTCCCCGTTAGGACCCTTGAGGGTAGGGAAAGCGGTCATACCATCACAACCACCCTTGTCACAGTCGACGAACACATGGGGCTTACCAGCCTTCTTCATGTAATCCAACTGCTTGACTGTCCATCCACAACCCTTTGTTCCGTAAATGGTCCACTTTTTACCACCTGGGGAGGACTTGGTCTTGTTCCTGTAGAGTAAGAACGCAACGAGGACGATTACTACTGCAACTACAATTGTTGAGCGCTGCATATTTTATTATAGGTAAATATTAAAAATGTCTTCAACTGTATTCACTATTGGAAACAAAAATGTCACACTCAAATACACCAGGAAAATGCCCCGTGGTGAAGTTGAACGGATGAAATCATTCGTCACTAAGAATGGTGACAAACTCGTCAAGACTCCAAAGTTTAAGATACTCTCTGAAGTTGACGAGGGTACGAAGAGGGTTTTTAAGGTTTACAAATCTTCTTTTTGAGCATATTGCGTTCATCATTTGATAGACCGTTCACGTACTTGTTTATCTTTTTGGTATTTTTGGGAGTATTGAGAGCGTACGCAACCGCTGGGTTAGATGGTCCATTCTTGAGAGGCCTTGCCTTGTTCATCTCATTCGCAAGTTTTCTCTGGGCGTTCTTTTCCCGTGCCAACAATTCCATGAATTGTTTATTATTTGCGTTAGACCACTTGGCCTTGGGTGTGGGGGTCTTGGCCTTGGGTGTGACCGTCTTGAAACCCTTTGATCCTCCAACAAACTTCATATTCTTACCACCCTTTATGGCGTTCCTTACGTTTTGAGGTGTCATCATATAAAATGGCTGACCGCGTTGCTGCCTTTTCACTAGAGCCCTTTCCGAAAATGTTGGCTTCGCCATTTCTTCCCTAAATGCCTTGTTCTTAGCCACAGCCTTCTCATATGCACCCTTTCTCACGTATTCACGCTTCCTACCATACCAGTCAACAAACGAGTACTTCTGTGGGTTAAGCCGTGCCTGACGTCCCATTTCAATCTGACGATTGATCTTTGCTTGCATCTTGGCACCGTAAGCTTTCAAGTTCTTTTGCTTAGCCTCGTGATACGCGGACTTACTCTCAAATTCTTGCTTCTTACCGTTTACGTCAACGAAAGACCTCCAGTACTCGTTCTTCTTAGCCTCGGGTGTGGGGGTCTTGGCCTTGGTGTTGTTCCTCTCAGCTTTGTTCTTAGCCAAAGCCCTATCGTATGCAAACTTCCTGACAAATTCACGCTTCTTACCCTTTACATTGACGAAAGAGAACTTCTCCTTGAGACGAACGGGTGTGGGGGTCTTACCCTTCGTGGCCTTGATGGCTTGAATCCTAGCATTTAACTTGTTCGCAGCCTTCTTCCTCCCACTTTCAATCTTCGCTGCATATTCCATCATATTAGAGGGGGACATCACAGCATAAGGTGCGTTAGCCTTGGGGCTTGGACTGGCTGGTTGAATCTCAGGGACTGGGTTGGGACGCACAACACCAGGTCTCCTTCGGGGTGCCGGTTTGGCTTTGGGCTTAGCTAATGCAGCCACAGCCCTCTTAATCGCACTGTTCATCTTCTTCTTCTTTTCTGTATTTGAGAGTTTGGGGCTGGGAGTCTTAGTCTTAGCCTTGGGTGTCTTAACCTTGACGGGAGGCTTGGGCTTGGGAAGCATTTCAAGAGCCTCCGTGAGAGTCTTTGGTCTATTTGGTGATTTCTCACCAGTTAAGAATGGGTGTGTCAGAATAGTCTTGAATGTGGGGAGATTTTGCTTAGCCCTGTCACTACTAACCAGATATCCCTGGCTGGTAAATTTTCCGTTATACTCTAGGAACTCTTTATTTGGTATGAGTTCTTCGATGAAATTTTTAATAGCTCGCTCCTTAGCATTTTCTGGCTGTCTCACCTTAACATAAATGATATACAAGAACCTATGAATATCATAGTAAATCGTACCTGGACCTTGTCCATGTCCGTATATACCCGCAGCCTTATATCCACCATCAGCCGTTTCCGGGTTTGGCATACGCCTGGACCAGTATGATAAACCAAAATCGATGATATGCGCTTCTACACCAGCGTTCGTACGCTTATACTTTTTGATATCAGGTGAACCGAGACGACTCCTAAAAGATCCGCCAGGGTCGTTCCGAATTATTTTACGACCGAGGTCAACTTTCCATGTGTATGGCGTTTCGTTCCGAGTAACCATCACATTTCCTCCATGTAAATCGCGGTGACGGAAGTCTGGAAATTTTTGGTTAATTCGGTAGAGATTATCAAAAACCTGTGTGATGACAGACTTTATCGCACCAAGAGATGGCTTGGTTTGCCACCACGAATTAAACGACATACCATCAAGAAGTTCCATGTAAAGAATATCCTTGGGTTTGGTACGTTTTGCTGGTTGGACAAAATGACCCGACTTGGTACGTATTCTACCCATGGCTTTATCTTGGATGGGACACTTTCTAAAGAGGTACATCTCGGGAACCGCAAACTCCTTCAATTTTTGGGCAACCTTGAACTCAAACTCAAAAGCGCCATCAGTACTTTCCGATGTATCTATCTCTTTGTACGCGACATACCGCCTTCCATTATCATTGATACTTCCACGGTACATTTTACCAAACTTACCTTCACTTATAGGATTACCCTTACCAGTACGAAGGGTGAGTGAGTTATACACAGGAACTTTCAAGAAGTGTTCTGGTATACAAGCCTTCTCACCTTTGAGTAATTTTTTGAGATTACTCTCGATTGACATACTTACTTATTGGTAAGAAGTTTTTTATACTTACCAAGAAGGATTTTTTAAAATATTTTTATTTTTTTTCAGAATCAATTAGATTTTATAATTTTTTTAATTGTTTTCAAAAACTAAACTAAATATTTTTTTACTGATCATCAACTTCCTCAATCTCATCCTCATCCTCGACATCAACCTGAAGGTCATCATCGGGTAGGTTCACACCCTGAAAGGCAAATGACGGGAGCTTGGCAGACTGCTCGAAGAGAGCCTGTTGGAGACGGATAGTGACACCAAACTTGTTGTCGATAAACCAAATCTGGTTGAGATCAACAATAGCCATAGCCTTATTACCCTTCTCGATGCTATCGAGGGGTACAGCTTGCTTCTGCATAGAGTAAGACTCGGGTACAAATGTCCCAT
>Ga0209634_1001413_pt1 | contig 17495 bp, 14 predicted proteins | sample LinPmetageLP40_FD_184043 | JGI IMG/M metagenome (GOLD analysis project Ga0209634, IMG submission 184043) | Marine viral communities from the Pacific Ocean - LP-40 (SPAdes) (version 2) | ecosystem: Environmental > Aquatic > Marine > Oceanic | place: Pacific Ocean | collected 2010-08-26
TATAGAAACAAGTTGATTGGGTTGATTAGTTGAATAAGTGGTCAAGCAAGGGAAACCGAGAAGAATATCATTATACAGCCAGTATTCATCATTTGTTTGAAGACCCAATTAACCCAATCAACTCAATTAACCCAATTAACCCAATTAACCCAATTAACCCAATTAACCCAATTAACCCAATTAACTCAATTAACCCAATTAACCCAATTAACCCAATTAACCCAATCAACTTAATTGAGTCTCAGCAAATGACAATAAAAACAAATAGAGCAATCCACACTAAATTCGTGGTAGAACCAATGTTTATATAGAAATTAGAAATCATAAAATCGTTGTAAATTACCGATTATGGAACTACGTGACTTCATAGTTACTCCCATTGTTTTGATTATTGTTTATCTAGTTGCTTATTGGGTGCGACCAAGGTTTACAGATATCAATACCAAAAGGTATTTTATTCCTGCGCTTACGGTGAGGATTATTGGGGCAATAGCAGATCGTCCATTCCATTTACAAATGATTTATAACCCCGATAACCCTATTTGATTAACAAATAGGCTGTCGAGCAGGAATCCCAGCTTCATAGGGTTAGGGTTTTTGCAGTGGAGTAAAAGTAAAAACAAAATCAAATCTATGTAAATTTAAAATTATGTTTTATATTTACATAGATGTATATTCTCAGAGAAATAGAAAAAGAAGTAGTAGAAAGCTCAAAAGAATACCCTGTAGTTACCATTACTGGGCCACGTCAATCAGGAAAAACCACCTTAGTAAAACATTTATTCCCCAAGCTTCCATATTATTCTTTAGAGGCTCCTGATATTAGAGAAATGGTAAAATCGGATCCACGACAATTCCTTTCTACAAATGTAGATGGGGCAATCCTTGATGAAATACAGAGAGCGCCTGAATTGCTTTCTTATCTACAAGAAATGGTTGATAACGCAACTAATAACCCTTTATTTATACTAGCAGGGAGCAATCAAATAGAATTAATAAATGGCATAACTCAAACATTAGCTGGTAGAACGGCATTAATTAAACTCCTGCCATTTAGCGTTAAAGAGGTGATGAGTTTCACCCAAACAAACACCACTGACTCATTGTTAATTAAAGGGTTTTATCCAGGCATTCATACCAAAAAAAGAAATGCCCATAGAGCGCATAGCAATTATTATCAAACGTATATTGAAAGAGATCTCAGACAAACACTGGCCATCCAAAACCTAAGTCAATTTCAACATTTTGTGAAACTTTGTGCTAGCAGAGTAGCACAATTATTAAACACAAGCGCCATAGCCAACGAAGTAGGGGTATCAGTCCCCACCATAAAATCATGGTTATCTATTTTAGAATCTTCATTTATTATCTACTTATTAAAACCATGGCATTCCAACTTAGGGAAACGACTTATTAAATCACCCAAAATTTACTTTTATGACGTTGGAATGGCAACATATCTATTAGGTATAGAAAATGAGCAACAAATGTCGAGAGATCCTTTAAGGGGAAATTTATTTGAAAATTTAGTAGTTATTGAACTTTTAAAAAAACTGATCAATAAAGGGAAATCACCCGACATTTATTTTTATAGAGATAGTAATGGAAATGAAGTAGATGTGCTAGCACTGGATAAAGAATTAAATGCGTATGAAATAAAATCTTCACAAACATATCATTCTTCTTTTTTAAAAGGGTTACTTCATATAAAAGAACAGAAAATAAAAATCAGCAATTTTAAACTACTTTATAATGGAGATTTTTCAACAAAACAAAGAGGAATTGACATAATTAACTATGTCAATTATTTGACAAAATAACGATACTTATGTCCGCACGTCAAACACTTTCTTTTTTTAAATAAGTAGAAGCAAATGAGTTTAAAAATTCAAACAAATAAAAAATAGTGTCAACAACTATTTGAAATAATGGAACTACGTGATTTCATAGTGACCCCTATTGTCCTTATTCTAGTTTATCTGGTGGCTTATTGGGTGCGACCCAAGTTTACAGATATTAATACCAAGCGGTATTTTATTCCTGCGCTTACGGTGAGGATCATCGGGGCAATTGCTGTAGGGTTTATTTACCAATTTTATTATGCTGGAGGAGATACTTTTACTTACCACACCAGAGGCAGCGCTGTGATCTGGGACGCTTTTATGGATTCGCCTTTTGATGGATTCAGGTTGCTTTTTGCAGGAAAAGAACCTATTCCTGAATTATATCAATACACGAAACAGATATGGTTTTTTGGTGATTTGCCATCTTATTTTGTTGTCAGAATTGCTGCATTTTTTAACCTATTAACTTTCAAGACCTATTCAGCAACAGCTGTCCTCTTTGCCTGTTTCAGTTTCACTGGTGCTTGGGCACTGTATCAAGTATTTTACCGTAGGTTTAGCAATTTACATTTTCTATTGGCTCTTGCAATTTTCTTTGTGCCTTCTGTATTTTTCTGGGGTTCTGGAATTTTTAAAGATACGATTACGCTAGCGGTGCTAGGGTGGGGAACTTATGCCTTTGATCAAATATTCTTCAAAAGAAAGTTCATCACCAGAAACATCTTGATCATGTTTCTTTGCTTTTTCATTCTCTTTACTGTCAAAAAATATATCATGTTATGCTTCATCCCAGCACTAATTATTTGGTTATATGCTGCTAACATGGAAGTCATTCGTTCGCTAGTGCTTAAAATATTGATTGGGCCAATGATTTTCTTAGCAAGTGGGGCATTGGCATATTGGGCAGTAGTCAAGGTAGGAGAAGATGATCCTAAGTATGCCTTAGAAAACATTGCTCAGACGGCACAAATAACTGCCTATGATATCGCCTATTGGACCGGCAGAAGCGCTGGTTCTACATATACGCTGGGAGAGTTGGATGGCTCATTTGAAAGTATGGTAAAATTAATGCCAAGCGCTATTAATGTAAGCTTGTTCAGACCATACTTTTGGGAAGTAAAAAACCCATTTATGTTTTTAACAGCCTTAGAATCATTTATAATAATGTTAATAACCTTATTAGTGTTATTTCGAACAAGATTGATAGGGGTGTTCAAAAAGAGTACGCCTCCAATCGTATTCTTCTGCCTGGCCTTTTCCATAGTATTTGCATTTGCAGTTGGTGTGTCCACTTTCAATTTTGGCACGTTGATGCGCTACAAAATCCCATTGATTCCATATTACTTATCAGCTCTTGTCATATTATACAATTACTCAAAAAGGGAAAGAAAATTAGCTTGATTAGATATTGTCGAATAATTTTCTAATACTTTCTTTCTACCCAATTTGCCTAGTTTCATACGTAGCTCGTGATTGCCGATCAGAAGTTGCAATGCACAAAACCATTCTTCATTAGAATCACAAAGATATCCATTTACTTGATCCGAAATTATTTCGGTATTCACCCCTACAGGCGAGGCTATAGCTGGTATTTCCAATGCCATGTATTGTAATAGCTTAAACCCGCACTTTCCTTCACTCCAGTCATCCTTAGTTAGAGGCATTATCCCAATATCTATTTTCATTAGATCAGCTATTTCAGTTTGCTTATTCCACGGTACGAAACGAAACGATTTCAACTCGTAATTTGGGTTTATATTGGCAATCACCAAGAACTCAAAATCATACAATTTTTCAAGTTTTTCAATCACTGGTAACATAGGCTCTAAATACTGCAATGTCGAATGAGTCCCTGTCCAACCTATCACAGTCTTTTTGTCTAGGATTTCAGTTTTTTGAAAAAGAACTGGATTGTGTAACGTTTCTGTATCAATTGTTGTAGGGTTAACAATCACATTATTATTATTTTTTCGAGCAAATTGTGCCAAGTGCGCATTACCCGCACTAATTTTATAACTCCATTTGCAAATTTTAGAAACTTTCGATTTCCACTTCAACTTCGATTTAAGCTTCCCTTTTTCGTCTGGATCGTTAAGCCAAATGGCGTCATCAAAGTCGTGGATGATTTTTTTGCGAAAGACCTTCGATAATACCCATTCAAACACAGGAGGGCCGAGGGGTGAAGCTTCTCGATGGATAAATACGTAATCAGCACGAATATCTAAGAATAAGTGTACAAAGCGTTTTACAAATCCAAGTAGAGTGAATAAGATTAATGTTAGGAAAGATCTACTATAAAGCTTACTCCATGCTCTCTTGTTGAAGAATGGCCTCATGCAAATCATATATCCTTTTTTTTCGAGCAAAGTATAATACTGCTCGAATCGAAATCGCTGACTTGAAGCCTCTTGGTCCGGGTAGGGAGTAAGAAAGAGAATTTTATGTGACAAAATTGTAATGTTGTTTGGTATCACAAATAAAGGAAGGTTTTTTAATTTGTTGTTGTCGATATATCCTTTTCTTTAAATAGATGCATGTGTGATATTGATGCATTTTTTGTACGGCTCTATCTTCCCAAGAGCCAAGCCTTGCTTTTTATCGATATTGTTTGTTTAAGCATCAAGACACAGTAGTTTTGTATAATATTCGATATCCGTGCAAAATTAAACGATATATGCTGAATAAAATTTACAGAGAGGTTAAGTACTGGACTAGGTCGGTTTTCACTAAAATTCAAAGGTTTGTTAATGATTCAGATTATAATAGATGGAGTCAAAATGAATCATTAATTGCAGATTGGGATAGTAGAACATTAATGATGTCAGATTATATTAAAGCAGAATCTTCAGTTCTAGAGTTTGGCGCTGGTAGAATGGTTCTAAAAGCACATTTGCCTACAGGGTGCAAATACACACCATCTGATATCGTTTCTAGAGGAGAAGGAACAATTGTTTGTGATTTAAATAAAGTCTTACCTAAGTTTGAATATCACAATTATATAATCTTTAGTGGAGTCCTAGAGTATGTGAAAAATATAGATGCCCTGATACAACAATTGAAAGATAAAACAGAATATATTATTTGCTCTTACTCCACCAAGCATTTAAACAGTAAAAATAGAACCATTTTTGGGTGGATCAACAACCATACTAATGAAGAATTACTCTTAATATTTAAAAAGAACGCATTTCAATTAAAAGAAACAAACTTATGGAATACTCAAACCATTTATGTATTTCAAAAAAGGGACAGTAGAATATCAATAGATTGATTTTTAGAGAATTATTTACAAGGTATAGTTCAAGTCCGTTTATAAAAAATATACTTTATAGTGTTAGCGGAAATTCTATTGTTTTAGTTATAGGATTCATAATAACACCTATTGTTGCTAAAATTTACGGCCCATCCGTTTATGGTGATTTCGCTTTGTTTACAGCTATATGTGGCTTTATTATTCCATTAACAGCTTTACAACTTCCAACTGGATATGTAGCAGCGAAAAATAGAAATGAGTTTTTTGTCCTAATTAGGATTTCATTTTACGCACTATTCTTAGTTACGATACTAACTTTTATAGTAATAGCAATTTGCTACAAATTCTTTTCGCTAGAAATTAAATACCACTTCTACTTCATCCCTATTTATGTTTTTTTTGGTGGAACGTTTGGAATTTTTCGTGGTTGGAATATCAAAGCCCAAGAGTTTAAAATATCTGCCAAAGCAAAAATATATGCAACAATATTTGGTAAATCTACTACACTAGTATATGGCATTACGAGCCCATTTACTGCTACAGGGCTTATTTTGGGAAGTTTAGTTGCTTTTTTCGTAGAATCTGCTGGGATGTTCTCCGAGCGTATTAGGATTGAAAGCAAACTGGCAATCAAAAAAAAATACAGTATGAAACTGTATTTCGAGATCTTAAAAAAATATAAACAATATCCTACATTTGTTGTATTTAATTCAATTGTGAATGCACTGGGTACTCAGATTCCAATCTATTTTTTGGCGATCTATTATTTATCTGATAAAGTTGGCTTGTTTTCATTATCAATAAGTCTAATACAGATTCCAATTAACTTGATTGGGACTTCAATTGGAAGCGTTTTTTTGCCTAAAATCGCTACAGCTATTGGGATAAAGAAGGAGATGAATAGGCTCGTTCTGGGGTTATACAATAAGCTTTTTTACCCTAGTGTCCTTGGGTTAGTCTTGCTCGCAGTTATCATCTATTTTCTACTCACACCTTTGTTAGGATCTGAATGGCAAAGCGCAAGCACTCTAAGCTCTTTTATGGTCGTTTCGTTCGCTTTTGGGATGGTCTCATTACCACTCTCTGTAGTCTTTCGATTGATCAACTATGAGCAAGTTAACTTCAAAATTTCGTTGTTTACTGTTTTTTTAAAAATCGGAGTCTTATTATTGGGAGTTAATTTTGCAGGATTTCAATTTACCGTTTTTCTATATTTATTAATTGTGATGATTGAAAATGTTATGAAAGTATTGGCTCTGTTTTTAAGATTAGAAATCCCTATTTTAACGATATTGCGTGATGCGACTATCGCAATAGTTGTTTATTCATTATCTTTTATTGTAGTACAAAATCTATAATTAAATTATCCAAATCTTCATAACAGTTAATTATAGATTAGAAAGATTAATAAATTGATTGGATATTTATTTGATACCATATGAAAATTCTTTTTATCAGTATATCTGCTCCTCCTCAAAATTCTCCTGAGAGCTTACAAGTTGCCAAGTTTATTAAAGGGTTATCTAAACAACATAGTATTACTTTGGTTACCATCAAGGAGGCAGTTGGATGGAGACGCCCTGACAAAAGACTATATGAATATCTAGCTAACGTGTATCAAGTTATCAGGCTAAACCACTATACTTCACGCCTAGCGCGATACTTTTTTAAAGTGTTTTTTAGTACAAGGCTAAAAAGACCTGATGAATACTTTTTGTTCCAAAGAGAGAGTAGGATTGTGGCTAGTAAAAGTAAAGAAAAACCAGATTTGATATACTCAAGAGCAACTCCTTTTAGCTCGTGTCTTTTAGCACTCAAATTGAAGGAGGTTTACAAAGTCCCATGGGTAATGCATTTAAGTGATCTTTGGGCAGATTCTCCTCATTTTAAGTTTACTAACCAAGACATGTTATATCAGCAGAAGGTCGAGGGTGATTGTTTCAAACTGGCAGACCGCATTTCTTTTACCTCTTTAGAGACAATTGAATTTTACACTAAAAAATATCCTCAATATGCTGATAAGTTCATTTTCACACCAAATGTCTTCGATGATAAGGAGTTAGATCCAAATCCGTTTCGTTTTGATGAAAAGTTAAAATTTCTCCATGCAGGTAACTTTTATGGGGAGGGCAGAAATCCTCTGATTTTGATAAGTGCATTTCGATCAATCTATAAATCCACTCCACAATTATTGGCCAATGTAGAAGTCCATTTCATGGGACGTTTCAATAAAGATATACAAGACATACTGGTTGGCAATAATTTACCTTTTATCAAAATTACAGAGGAGTACCAATTTGAAGACTCTGTTACTGAACAACGGAATAGCCATATAATGCTTCTTTTTGATTGGAAGTTTAAGCATATGAAATCCGTATTTTTCCTTTCGAAAGTCCTTGGGTATATGGCGTCAAGAAGACTGATCTTAGCTGTTACTGAAAAAGGCAGTACCTGCTATAATGTAATTGAAGGGAAATATGGGTCTTGTTTTGAGCACAATGACACGGAAGGTGTAAGAGAATTTATTTTAAAAATCTTGCTCAATTATAAAGATGGAAATTTGGACTTCTTTACTCCTGCTGATCCAGACCTCAAGTATTCAGCATCGAATAATGTATTGAGATTATCTAATGTCTTTGAAAATCTCATTAAAACGGAAATATGAAAATTTTAATTCAAGGATATTATGGGTTTGGTAATCTCGGAGATGACATTCTAATGAAAGTCACCTTCTGGATAGTAAAAGAACGATTTCCACAGAGTGAAATTAAAATATTCTCTAACGCTTCTCAGGAAGGAAGGAACTACATTGATAAAATAATTGGAGAAAAAGTATCAATAATTAATTATTCATATAATGATCATTTTGATTTAATCATACATGGTGGTGGTGGAATACATTATGACTACGAAACAAATTCATTTAAATTCACTTTATTAAATAAATTAATACGACTATTTGGCTATAAATACTACGTGGCATTTTATAAATGGTATAAAAGAATAAAAGGGAAAGAAAATATAACCACATCAAATCGAATTGGAATTGGAATTGGAGTTGGCACATTTACATTATCTTCAAAAAAATTCTACACGAGTCTAAGCATTTTGGCGGATTATAACTTGTTATTGGTGAGGGATAAATTGAGCCTCGCCCGTGCTAGACAATATGTCAAAGGTGATAAGCTTGTACTCTCAACTGACTTGGCGTTTATGAAGGATTATTGGCATCCCAAAATATTACCACAAAATGCTGCGAATGCCAGAAAGAAGGTAGGTGTCGTATTAAGGAATTGGAAGTTTGACACAAAACATATTGCAGACTTAACAGTGGTAACGGATAAATTACGTGATCAGCAAATTGACTTCACATTTTTCATGTTTCAGAATAAAGATGATAATGCTATCTCCTCTTTATTGCCAAAAGAAGCTATAGTTAAATATTGGAATCCAAATTCAGAAAGCATGGATGAATACTTAGGATTAATAGCTACTCAAGATATAATAATTACGAGCAGGTTTCACGGTGCTATCATTGCTTCATCCTTCGGAATTCCATCAATCGTACTAGCAATAGAACCTAAACTAGAATCATTAAATGAAATATTGCCATCTGCAACAACAATGAATTTGCCGGTTGACGGACAATTACTATTTGAGAAGATTATTGACAACCTAGGGAAGTTGAAACAATTAAAACTACTTGCAATGGATGATTATGAAGCAAATTCAAAAAAAATAAATAAAAATTTAAGTGATCTAAAATTTTAATAAGCATGATTAATTGGATAAAGAATATTGTCAAAAGACTGCTCGGAATTAAAGTGTCAGAGTGGGCTCTTCGAATTACAAGAGATAATGACCGAGTACTTAAATTATTGGAGAACAGGTTGACGACTTCATCATGTTGTATCGATGTTGGGGCGCACCAAGGTTCATTTCTTGATTTTTACATTCGATTTGCACCAAATGGTAAACATTTGGCATTTGAGCCACTCCCTGATTATTATAATAAAGTAGTTGAGGTATATCCAAATGTAATCGTACATAACGTAGCCCTAAGCGATTTTATAGGAAGTTCAACGTTCCATGACGTAAAGGGTGCAGAGGCCATGAGTGGTTTTAAGAAACAACATTACCCTACAGAAGTGAATATTTCGGAAATAGAGGTGAAAGTAAGTACATTAGATTCATATCTTCATGAAATTAAAAATGTTGACTTCATTAAGATTGATGTTGAGGGGGCTGAACTGTCTGTCCTTAAAGGAGCCATGGAGGTTATAAGAACATGTCAACCTATTATAATGTTTGAATTTGCCAAACTTCATACTGCGTCATATGGAATTACACCTTTGGATGTATTCCAATTTTTTGATGATTTGAATTATGAAATATGGAGATTAGATGAGCAACATATATACACCTTAGAAACATTGGAGTTGATTTTTTTAAATTCTCAGGAAACAGGATATAACCGAAATGCAGAAACCAATTTTCTAGCTATTCCAAAGAAATAATTTCGATGAGTACAAGATTAAACGTTCTCATTATTATACCTGAACTCGGACAAGGTGGTGCTGAACGAGCAATTTCAAAATTAAGTTTACTACTCGAACCCCATCACCAAATTTATTTTTTGCAGTTCAACAATCTTGCTCAAGTCTATTATCCGATTGCTGGAGAATTACTATACCTCAATGTGTTGCCAAGTAATAATTTTTTAGGGAAACTCAGTAATGCATTCAAGAGAATATTTAGAACTCGTCAAATAAAAACAATCTATAAGATCGATGTCTCAATTAGTTTTTTAGAGGGGGCAAACTACATTAACGTTCTGTCAAGGCAAAAAGATAAAGTTATTATAAGTGCTAGGGGTTCGATTTCTCATGATATAGAAATATCAAAATCAATAGGTTGGATCCGAAAAACGGTTTTGATACCATGGCTCTACGAAAAAGCAGATAAGGTCGTGGCTTTAAGTGAGGGGTTAAGTGAGGAATTAATTGAACAGTTTGACATTTCTCCAAATAAATTAGAGGTCATTTATAATGATTATGATCTTCAACGAATTGAAAAGAGCGCAAAAGAGTCCATTTCTGTAGAAATGGAAAATATTTTTACGAGAAAGACTATTGTAACCTCTGGTCGACTGCATATACAAAAAGGTCACAGTGGTTTATTGGAGGTATTTGCTAGCATAAAAAATTCATTTGGTTCAAAGTATAAACTCATAATTTTTGGAGATGGTGAATTAAAGACCCAATTAATTGAGCTGTCAGAAAATATGGGATTACAAACATATAGTATTTGGTCTGACCAAGATTTAAACTGTAATGATGATGTTTATTTTATGGGATTTGAAAAAAATCCATATAAATACATTTCTAAATGTGGCGTTTTTGTTTTCCCTTCCTTATATGAAGGGTTGGGAAATGCCTTGGTCGAGGCTTTGGCTTGTGAGATTCCTATTATGGCAACAGATTGTCATAGTGGTCCCAGAGAAGTATTGGCCCCTCCATCACCATCAAACTATGAACTAAAAGAAGCCGAATATGCTAAGTATGGAATTTTGATGCCTCATATAAGTAATGGTCAAAATATAAAAGTGTGGCATGATACAATCATTAATTTGTTAAAAACAGATACCTTGAAAAATCGATATCAAAAGATAGGTGCTGAAAGAATTACGGACTTTGGTAATGTGAAAATCACCAATAAGTGGTTGAATCTGATTGAAAGAATAAAAGAAATTAGACAATAATAATTGCACCAAGAATGATAACATTTATCAAACAATTCTTTAGGCGAATAGGGTTACTCGCACCATTGCTTGACTTACTTTTTTTGCCATTAGTAATATTTTCAAGTCTTTGGTTTAGGCTTATTAAGTTCATAGGCTTAAAAAAATTTACATTAACGAAATACGTTTTTAACAAAGTAGGAGTGTTCCCTATTGTAAAACATTATTACGAGCCACAATTTGATTTTTCGACATACAAACAGGAATACAGAAACCTTCAAGGTATTGATTTCAATCTCTCAGTTCAAACTGAACTTTTAGAATCATTTCATTTTCAAGACGAACTATTAGAAAAACCCATTGAGTCAGTATCAAAACCTACTTATTATTACAACAATGGATCGTTCTCTTCTGGGGATGCTGAATGTTATTATTCACTAATTCGTAAATTTAAACCCAAACGCATTATTGAAATAGGCAGTGGATACTCTACGCTTATTGCGCACGAAGCTATCATTGAAAATAATAAAGAAAATCAATCGGTTCAAACCCAATTAACTTGTATTGAGCCATATGAGATGCCTTGGTTGAGTCAGATTGATGTCAATCTTATTAGAGAAAAAGTAGAAGATATAGGCACGGAATTTTTTAAACAACTCGAAACGGGTGATATTCTGTTCATAGATTCATCCCATATGATCAGACCCCAGGGAGATGTTATTTATGAAGTGTTAGAGATTTTACCTCAATTAAATAGTGGTGTGTTGATTCATTTTCATGACATATTTTCACCTTTAAATTATCCAGAGAAGTGGTTAAAGGAGGAATTTCGACTTTGGAATGAGCAATACTTGATAGAGGCATTTTTGTCTCATAATAGTGAATTTGAAATAATAGTTGCCATGAGTTATTTGACTCAACATTGCAACGACAAGATGCATTCTGCCTTCCCAGTATTTAAAAAACAAAACCCTAATGGCATGCCAGGGTCACTCTGGCTTAAAAAAAGATGAAAGGTAGTAGGCCGACCATAATGATAATTGACAATTCCCCAGCCATGACGGGGGCATTAAAATCTATAATGGCTGTTACAAGCGAATTAGTTAGGCGCTACAAATTTATTCTTGTGTCTCCCTCTAAATCTTTGTTTCAGCACTTTGAAAATAATGGGATTGAAAAGTTATATGTGTCATTTGTTGAAATACAAAAAAACTGGAAGCTTATAACATATCTCCCAATGCTGGTTGCGAATACAATTAGATTACAAAGAGTAATTAAGAAAGACCAAATTCATGTTATACATGTCAATGACATATATAACATGTGTGGTGTTTTATTGAAAATATTTAATCCAAAACTATTGCTTATACATCATGTTAGATTACTGCCCAGCAGTTATGTTGCGGTGCTTTACAAATTTTGGGCTAAAGTAATTCTTAAATTTAGCGACCATATTGTATGTGTTTCACAAGCAGTATATGATGCACTCCCCCCTTCTTCTAAAAAACAAGTGATTTATGATTCGATACCTACTGTTTCAAATATCGATAAGCAGAAATCGGCTAAATTCACTTTTCTATACATTGGGAATTATATTGTAGGAAAAGGGCAACACTTTGCGATTGAAGCCTTTGCCTCTAAAAAGGAATTTTTAAAAGATGCCCGGCTTATATTTGTGGGAGGGGATATGGGGCAGACCAAGAACATTGCCTATAAAAATAAGTTAAAAAAATTAGTTGAAGAGAAAGGGCTTTCTGAGGTTATTCAATTTCAAGATTTCACGAATGATTTGTCACCAGTTTACCAGCAGGCACATGTAACGTTGAATTTTTCTGAATCTGAATCATTCTCGATGGTTTGTTTAGAAAGTTTAATGAATGGCACGCCTGTTATTGCTACTAAATGTGGAGGTCCAGAAGAACTTATTACGAATGGCGAAAATGGTTATTTAGTCGAGAATCGCAATATAAATGAAATGGTCAGTGCTATGGTGACCATCTATCAAGAAAATGAATTAAGAAATACAATGAGTACGTCAGCTAGAACTATTGAGTATAAAATATCCCTGTCTGCCTCGGTTAGACAACTATCTAAATTATATGTAAATTCATGACATTTAGCATGCGCATTATTTTGGTGTGGTTCATTTTTATGATTTTCGAGAGTAAGGTCATAGCACAATGTCCAACATCTTCCTTTTCCTCAGCCACAGAAGTATGCATTGGGCAAAATGTGATACTTGAAAACAGTTCATTAAATGGAACTGAATATGAATGGGATTTTTGTACTGGCGATCTTTTAGAAATACCAGACGCTACAGAAGTTGTTTCAAATAATTTAATCTTTAGAAATAGAGACATTAAAGTGGTGCAAAACAACGGAAGCTGGTTTGCCTTTGCCATCGATCAGGCGTCTGCTCCAAATAGAATTCTAAGATTTGATTTTGGAGCATCTTTAACTAACGTACCTATAATTACTAATTTGGGTAACCCACAAAATTTATTAAATTCTGCGTTAGGATTATATTTATTAGAAGAAAATGGTTTATGGTATGCCTTTGTGGCAAATACTGGATCAAATGATCTTTTGAAACTTTCTTTTGGTTCTGAATTAACTAATGTTCCTTCAATAGAAAGTTTAGGAGATTTCTCAATATTAAATTCTCCAAACGGATTAACAATGATTCAGGATGGAGACCTTAAATATCTCTTTGTTACAAATGGAGGAACTTCTGAAGTAATTATGTTGAAATTTCAAAATACAATAAATTCAGAGCCAACTATTAATACATTTTTAATTTCCGGAGGTTCTAGCATTAGAGCCGTGGATGTGATAAAGGAGTGTGATAAATGGGTAGGCATTGTAACATCGTTTTCCAATAATAAAGTCTACTTGGTTGATTTTATTGCAGGTTTAAATAATACGCCAGCCGTCAATCAGATAACTTTTGGAGGAAACTTCTTTTTTCCTATAAGTGTGAAAATAATGGTGGAATCAAATCAATATTTTGCCTTTGTGCAATCCTCCGTTGGCGTTCTTTATAGATTAGATTTTGGCTCATCCATTTCTGACAATATCGGAATTGGTCAGAACTTCGGGAATTTAATTGGTAGTAGTGATAACTCAGGAACGGATTGGATTTTTAATAAAAGCCAATGGTCTGGATTTGTTTTGGATTTCACCAATAGAAGATTAGTTAAATATGATTTCCCTAATGTTTGTTCAGCAATTGAGCCTACTTCAGAATATTTTGATCCTTTAGTTTCATATTCACAAGCTGGTGACTACAACATCACACTTAAGGCCACTGACGATAATGGAAATGTAGATTATATGACCAAATCAATCACCATCACAACAGACACCGCCCCCACCATCACCACAACCTCCCAAAATATCTGCCTCTCCAACCCCATCAACTTCACCTCCACCTCAGACCAAGCCCTCTCTTCACAGATCTGGGACTTCGGTGACACCAACACCTCCACTGATCCCAATCCATCTTATACCTATGCTGTTGCAGGCGAATACGAAGTGACACTGCAAGTACAAAGCACAAATGGATGTAATAACTTCACCAAGCAGATGATTACCATCTACGATGAACCTGTTCCTAACTTCACATTGCCATCAGGGACTATTTGCACCAATGAAGACTACACATTCGTCAATAACACCATCGACAACTTCGATGGCAATCTCACCTATGAATGGCAGGTCGATGGAGTGACAGTAGGAACTGATCCAGAACTAATCCATCAATTTACCACCGGAGGTGCAAAGGATATCACGCTCATCACTTCTATTCCTGGGTGTGATATTGAGCAAGTGCAAATGATAGCTAATGTGAGCCAAGGAGCAATTCCATTTTATACCTATGACACCAATAACACCTGCCAATCAGACCCAATCACTTTCACCAACCTATCAAGTGGTGAAAACATTACAGATTACTTCTGGGGCTTTGGAGATGCCAATAATTCAACGGATACTGATCCCACTCACACTTACACATCAGCAGGTCAATACACTGTTTCTCTCGCGGTAACTAACTCCGCAGGCTGTATCACAAATTATCAAGAAAACATTACTGTTCACAGCTTGCCTTCTACTGACTTTTCAGCAGAATTGGCATGTACAGACCGCAATACGCAGTTGACCGATCTTACGACCGTTGACAATGCCAACATTACTTCCTGGGACTGGGACTTTGGAGATACTGCATCCGGTAGTGATAATATCTCTGCTGAAGAAAATCCTGTGCACTCTTTTTCTGGAATAGGAGATTTCGGAGTTGTACTTTCCACCACCACAGATTTTGGTTGTGAAAATTCAATCGAAAAGGTAATTACCGTTTATGAATCTCCAACTGTAGATTTTGAAATTGATGCGGCATGTGTAGAAAATGCCTTTTTATTTACAGACCTATCTATTCCCAATACTGGTGGTAGCATTGTATCTCGTACTTGGAGCATTGACGGAAGTATCTACACTGTCCCAAACCCCAGTCACACTTTTTCAACCGCTGGAGATTACCTGGCAACATTAACAATACGATCAGACAACAACTGTACGATCAGCGTGAGCAGAACGGTAACGGTCAATGAACTCCCAACTTCGGACTTTTCTTTAAGTTCATATTGCGCAAATACAGAAAGTACCCTAACAGATACCTCTATCCTCGACAATGATGAAATTGTGGACTGGCAATGGACGATTAACGGTCAGAGTATAGGCAATACTGCAACCATTGCCTATACTTTTGATGAGGCAGCTACTTATGAAGTTGATTTGCAGATAATCACCGCACGAGGCTGCATCGTGTCCACTTCGAAGGTTATTGATGTTTTTGAGCTACCAACTGCCGATTTCGAGCCTAGCATTGAATATAGTGCTTCTCCGGCTGAGATTAGTTTTGACAATTTGTCTAACAATGCTGTAGTTTATCAATGGGACTTTGGAGACGGCAGCGAAACCAGTTCAGATGTATCACCCACTCATACTTATACTGATTTGGGCGTCTATGATGTCACTCTTACTACCGAAAGTGCCGAGGGCTGCTTTGATGAAGTCACCAAGCAGATCCATGTCGTCATTCCAGCAATAGATTTGTCCCTTGATGAAATCAATACATTTGATGAGGGCAAAAGAGTACTGTTAACTGTCAGTAATCATGGCACTATTCCCGTAGGGGACATCAGTGCTATCGTATCACTCAACAATGAGCTTTCTATCAATGAGGCGCTTGATCTAGTTATTCTTCCAAATGAAACATCTATTCCAAAAACACTGAGTTTTACGCTTCCAGAGAATGGAAACATAGATTTTATTTGCATCACCCTATCTACTTCGGAGGGAGCTGATCTCAATGAAGCCGACAATACGCAGTGTATCAACATCACAGATGATTTTAAAATTCTGGTCCCCTATCCAAGCCCTGTATCAGAGGGTGGTCTATTGACAGTGCCGCTCATTGGCGAAAAGAATAATGAAGTGACCATTGCCCTTGTGGACACAAAAGGCAAGCAGCATATGTCAGAAAGTGTACAACTGTCTCAGAAGGGATTGAATAATATTGGGCTCTCTTTGACGCGCCTAAAGCCTGGGATTTATTTCATTCAAGTACAATCTCCCAAAACGACCAAAAGCTTCAGAATATTCGTAAATTAGTTCTGGATAACATCCATCGTTTATAATTATTATATAATTTTACACGCAACTATTGGTACCCACATGGCTTCTTCTGTAAAACTTGATAAGATTGATCTCAAAATATTGGAAATTCTACAATCCAATGCCAAAATCACGAATGCACAATTGGCAATTGACATAGGGTTATCCCCAGCACCAACACTTGAGCGCGTAAAAAAACTCGAAAAAGAAGGGTATATCAAAAGTTATCATGCCAAATTGGATACTGCGAAATTGGGTATAGGCGTGACCACCTTCGTGATGGTCTCTCTCAAAGCACATAGCAAGCGTCACATCGAATCATTTGTTAATCAAATTAATGACATAGATGAAGTAATCGAGTGTCATCATATCACCGGTTCAGGAGACTTTATATTGAAGGTGGTCAGCAGAGATATTAGCTCATACCAAGAGCTTATGTTAGAAAAAGTAAGTGATATTGATGGAGTGGACAATCTTCAGTCATTGATCATCCTATCTACATTCAAAGATAGTAAGGTACTACCAATCTCATCAATACACTAGGCATATGGCAAAAACGAAGATATTGAGCGACACACAAATTGCTCAAAAGCTCAAACGAATGGCATATGAAATTGTCGAGCGCAATCTTCATGAAAAGTCCATCATCATCGCGGGGATTTCCGGCAATGGATATGAAATAGCCATAAGGCTCAATGAACAAGTCAAAAAGGTCAAACAATTTGACACACATCTTATCGAAATAACTCTTGACAAAGAATCTCCAACCCAGGGAGAGATCACATTATCAGAGACCCAAAGTCTGAATAACAAAGTTATCATACTCGTTGATGACGTGCTCAACACAGGTCGCACAATGGCCTATAGCTTGAAGCCATTTTTGATATGCAAAGTGAAAAAAATTGAAACAGCGGTTTTGGTCAATCGCAGCCATACTACATTTCCGATAGCGCCAACCTATACGGGATACGAGCTATCTACCACC
>Ga0209634_1001415_pt1 | contig 17477 bp, 16 predicted proteins | sample LinPmetageLP40_FD_184043 | JGI IMG/M metagenome (GOLD analysis project Ga0209634, IMG submission 184043) | Marine viral communities from the Pacific Ocean - LP-40 (SPAdes) (version 2) | ecosystem: Environmental > Aquatic > Marine > Oceanic | place: Pacific Ocean | collected 2010-08-26
TTAGTATTTAATGTATTATTTTTAGTATTTAATGTATTATTTTTAGTATTTAATGTATTAGTGTTATTTTTAGTATTTAATGTATTATTTTTAGTATTTAATGTATTAGTGTTATTTTTAGTATTTAATGTATTATTTTTAGTATTTAATGTAGATTGTGGAGCATTATTAGGAATATTTAATTTTGAAATAGGTGTTATATTTTTTTTATATCTTTCCATTGGAGATAAATTTGAATTCACTTTAGTATTATTATTTTTTTGTAATAAATTATTATCCTTAATACCATCACAATATTCATTAAGTATTTGTATTTTATTTGTTGCATCATCAATACAACCTTGATTTTTATCAACAGAAAATAATAATTTAACCTTTTTATCTTTACATGATTTTGGATTTTTATAATCTTCTACATTTTTACCTTTAGATGGACAACCAGTAGTATTATATATTGATTTTTTTTTATTTATAAGATTAGATTTTAAAAAATTATTATTATTCATAATTTTAATTAAATAAAATATATTTATTTAAATAATAAATAATTTAAATAATAATAATAAGTTAAATTAATAAAATGGAACAACCACCACAAAAAATTGAACCTCTTGATATTAAACAAATTATAATTGATTGTAAAAAATATAGAAATAAAAATGAAAAATTAAATTATTTAAAAAAATATAAATATATTCAACAAGATTATAAATTTTTATATAATATAATTATTAATAATGATTTGAATAATAATAATTTAAATGATGTAAAAATACTAAATTATATGTTACATCAAACAGATAATATCAAAAATAATAAAGTTTCTCAAAAAGACGGTGAAGTTGCTGTAGGTTCATTATTAGTTGATACATATGTCAAACCAATGCTTGATAAAAAAAATAAAAAATAATTATTTTTTACAAAATATATTATAATTTAAACACCAATTTAAACAATATTTTTTATTATGATTATATAATTTTTTTAAATAATCCTTTTCATTTTCATTTGGATTGTTATTGAAATATTCAATTAAATCTATAGTTTTATTAATATAATTTATTTGTCTTTCTGTATACCATTTATTGTAATTTAATATATCTTCTACTAAATCATATGGAGGAACAATATTATTGTCATGTAAAATATTTAAATCTTTATTTATTATTATTTTTTTAAACATTTCAATATATGATATAATATTATCATCTAATTCATTTAAATTATTAAAATTTTTACATAATATATATTTTTCACTATTTGCAGGACGACTTGTATAAGGCTTTATGATATATACATCTTTAAAGAATAATGTTAATATATATAAAATTTTAATACTAATTTTTGAATAAATATCATATACTTTAATTAAACAATTCCCATTATTTTTTAATAATTTCAAAATAATATAAATTTCAGAAATTAAAAATAATAAAAAATCTGATTCTTGTGTATTATAATTACAACTAAAATCAAATCCTCCATCAGCAGTTATGAATTCACAACTAGATTCTTCTACATTATAGATAAATTTATTTATATTATCAATTGAATATAAATCTCCATTACCATCTTCTTTTTTATTTAAATTTATATTAAATCTATCAATCATATTTTTTTTTATTTTCCATTTTGGAATATTATTAGAATTTGAAAATAAAGTAATTCCATAAATTTCCAAATTATTTAAATTAATATCATTATTTAGATGATCATGTATATATTTGTAAATACATTCAATAAAACCACCTGGTCCTTCAGCAATATGAGCAGTTTTTAATTGACATATATTAAGTTTATTAATATCAAGAATATCTTTAAAGTCGTAAATAATTTCCCATAATTTAAAATAACTTCTACTAATTGGATAAATATTGCTAATATTTTTATAATCATTCATAGATGATGATGTATAAACAAATTCGTATTCATTTGAGAACTTTTTAAATTTATCCCATAACGCACAATTATTTTCATAATAAGCATTTATTCTATTTTTTGCATTATTTAATTTTTCATTTAAATTTAAATTTTCTTTATAAAGTATTTTTTTGTTACTAGATGTTTGATTTGAATAAGAATTAAATTTGTAAATCAAGTTGTCTTTAATTTTAGAATTATACATTCCATAAATTTGAGATAAAATCTCTAATACTTAATTTATTAAATAATTTTTTAAATAATATTTTTAAGATGTTCGCATATCATATCATCAACAAAATTATTATCAACAGAATAATATACCTTACCAATATTGGATTTAACAATTCTTTCTGCACAATGCTTACATGGTTTTGACATCTTTAAAGTATCATCACATTTCTTTATTCTTACAATATACAAACAACAATTCTTTCTAATCCTTTTATTTTTAAACTTAACAATTTTATTTAAATTATTTAATGCATCAATTTCAGCATGAATACTATTCATTTCTTCAAAATCATGAGTAATATTATGTCCACGAGCAACTACTTTCTTATTATGTACAATAATACAACCATGTTGATGTGTTAAATCTGATTTATATGCTTCTTTCTTTGCTTCAAATAGATATTGATAGTGTCTGTTTTTTATATTTTGATAAGGCTGAGGATTATATAAAAACTGATATTTTAATTGTTGAATTTTAATTAATTTAATTAAATTTAAAATTAATTCAGAACTAAAATTTTTATTAATTTTATCTTGAATATTTTTGTTATTTGCTACAAAATAATTTAAAATATAAAATTCTAGATTATGAGGTTGTAAAATAAATTGATTGAAATCAAAAGATGAATCAACAAGTGACATCATTATACATAATTATATAATTTAGTTTTATATAATTAAAAAAATTCAAATTTTATTTTTATTTGAAAGTATTATTTAATTAAATATTTTTGCTTAATATAAAATATTTAAATATTTTATAATTTTTATATTATAAATGAATGGTTTTTATATAAATTTAGATAGTAGAGAAGATAGAAAAGAACATATTGAAAAAATGAAAAATGAAATTTCATTTTTTAAAAATGTACAGAGAATGCCTGCTATTTATAAAACACAAAATGATATAGGTTGTTCACTATCTCATATAAAATGTTTAACAGAGTTATTAAAAAAAAATGATGATCATTATTTAATAATGGAAGATGATTTTTTTATTTTACATAAACAAAATTTTATTGAATTTACATATTATTTTAATTTAATAAAAAATGATGAAGATTGGGATATGATAGTACTAACACCACGTGGTGAAACGCAAAAAAAAAATTATAAAGGTAATTTTCATAAAATAATAGATAATCAAACTGCAACTGGATATATAATAAAACATAAATTTATAAATACTTTATTAGAAAATATTAAAGATGGATGTGTTAATTTAATGAAAGGATATTATGGACCTACCCCAAATCCATATGTTAATGATCAATGTTGGAAAAAATTGCAGTATAACAATGTATGGTTATATTTTTATAAAATTTTTGCTGGACAATTACCTGGTTATTCTGATATTGAAAAAAGAATAGTAAATTATAATTATAGATTTATTGATCAAATTAATAATTAAAATGTTTTAACAGAAGATATATATTATTTTTTAGAAATTATAGTTAATGATGGTATATCACCAATAGTTAAAATTATAGAAACAAGGAAAAAAATTCTATAATATTAATACAATACAAGTTATGCATAGAATTCATAATAAAAGTGCTTTTAATGCACAAGGAAATAATTTAAAAGTGAATAATTTGTTAAAAAAATATTTATAGATAAGTCGGCATTTTAAAAGGTTCTAAAGATAAAATACTCTTTTATAAGAATATGAATTAAGATATTTTCCCTACCAATTATTGTAGTGCTTCTATCCAATAAATATTTAAAGAATTTACACATAATTTAAATTAAATGGTTAAAATAGCATTTCATGATAATTGCTTATGTGAAAGAGGGACAACTGTATCTTTATTTGACTATGCATATTATAATAAATATTATTTAGGTAATAAATCTATTATAATGTATATTGGTAATGATAAAAGAAATGTTCCAGAAGTTATAAATAAGTTTAAAAAAGAATTTCCCTTAAGACCATATAATAATTGGAATCAAGAAGCAGATAATATATTAAAAAATGAAAAATGCGATATATTATATATGCAAAAGGCAGGTGAATGGGATGGTAAAAAATCATCTGTATGTAAAAATATAATACACTGTGTATTTAATACTAAATTTAAACATGGTGATGTATATGGAAGAATATCTAATTGTTTTGGAGGAAATTATCCAGTAGTTAATTATATGGTTAATTTACCAGATACTAATTTAGATAAAAGAAAAGAATTAGGAATACCTGAAAATGCAGTTGTATTTGGAAGACATGGTGGTACGTGTCAATTCGATATAAAATATGTTCATAATGTAATAGATCAAATAACAGATGAAAATCCAAATATATATTTTTTATTTGTTAATACAGATAAATATTTTAAACCAAAAAAAAATATTATACATCTAGATAAGATAATAGATTTAAATAAAAAGGTAGAATTTATAAATACTTGTGATGCAATGATTCATGCAAGAAGCATGGGTGAAACATTTGGAGCAGCTGTGTCTGAATTTTCTTGCCGAAATAAACCAGTGATTACAACTGTAAGTGGTGATAGAGCACATATAGATATATTAAAAGATAAATGTTTTATATATAAAAATGCTCAAACATTAAAAAATATATTTTTACACATATATAATAATAAAGAGGAAATAAAAAAACATGATTGGAATGCATATAAAGATTATAGTCCTAAAAAAGTTATGGATAATTTTAATGAAATTTTTATTCAACCCTGTTTAACTTGTAATAATGACTTAAAAAGTTATAATTCTCATAATTCTGAATATATGCAGCAAAATGTTATTGATAGAGAAATAAAAATTCATCAAGATAGAATAATTGGAGCAAAAACAAAAAATGGAGGACCATGGGATAATTTATGGAAACCTGGACATTTACATGGAATATGGTTAACAAGTAATAAAAATAGACAAAATAATAAAAAAATTAATCAAGCTATAGATATAGGTTCAGGAACAGGATGGTTGGTAAATTATCTTGTTGATGAATTTAATTTTAAAAAAGTTATTGGTATTGAACCTAGTGAAAGTGCTATAGATATAGCTAAAAAAATAAATCCTAAAAATTATGAAACAGATAAAGTATCATATCATATAGGATTAGCTGAAGATCAATTATCAAAAGTTAAATTAGATAGAAATGCACCTACACTATTTACCACATCTATTGTTCTTTCACATTTAGAAGATTATAGTGTTATTAATATATTAAAAGAAATGAATAAAATAGCATCAAAAGATTCTGTTTTTATTTTCAATGAAAATTTTGATAATGATTTTCATCAAAAATTATGGCATTGTAGAACTAGAGAATGGTGGAAAACACAATTGTCAGAATGGAAAATTACATTTGATGAAAGACCACGACCTGATTTAAATAATCAATGGAAACAAGGTATCTTAGGTATAAAACAAATATAAATAATGATTAATGAAAAATTTATTAAATCATGTTTATAATACCTTTAGGTATTGATTGTGGTACTGCATCATATTTAAAAGAGAAAAATATGAACATATTAATGATAACATACTAATACATAATATATCATCTATGATAATGGATAATATTATATAAAATTAGGAATAAGATTAGTGAATTTGACACAATTTATATTAATTTTATTATATATTAAATTACATAAAAGAATTTCTTCATGATTAATTATCATTTTCTCTTTTAAATTATCTTGTATATATGTATTTAACGAGTTATCATTTTTATATAAAAATATATTTGTAAATATGTTATTTAATAATTTATTCATAATTTCATATTCGCCGCATATTAAAGCAGGGGATAATAAAATTCTATTGGTTTTAAAATGTATATCAGTTGAATAAATAAATTTATTTGTAATCTCATTTAAATTTAACTTAATTGGTTTTAAAAAATCATATCTAGATAAAATTATAAAATCATATTTACAATTATGTTTGAATATATAATCATTTAATAACATAATAACTTTTTGTGTAGAAAAACAAACAGATAATACATTATAAATATTATCTGATTCGCGATTATTATAAATAATAGTATTTTTAAGATTATCTACTTCTTTATTCATAGATTTTTGATTTTCAAATAAAAAATTTTTAGGTTTATATAATTTTTTAACATTATTTAAATGTTCATGTGTAATTTTAATATTACCATCTCGTTTAATTGCCCATGGCGATTGTATACAATTTTTTGTGGAATCATTATACCAAGCATGACAGAAAAAATCGACATCATATGAATGTTTTTTAATATAATTATTTATATTATCAAACCCATTTTCTAATTTTTTTGGTAAACCATAGAAACACCAAGCTATTTTCATTATAATATACTATATATTTTTAATATTGTTATTAAATAAGTTTAATTGAGATATAATTTCTTCTAAATAATGACTTGGACAAATAACTATAGTATTATTTAATTATAAATAATATTAGGTGATTTACATTTAAATATAAATCATAGATTATTATGTATTATTATGATTATTCGAAATAATTGTATAAAATGTAATACACAAATAGAAATTATACATACACAACAAAATGTTCCTATCTCTCTTTCAACTGTAGAAAATAATAAAGATTTCAAATATTCAAATCTTAAATTTGGATATTGTAATAAATGTAATATTATTCAACTAAACGAATTAATTAATCTAGACATACTATATGAACATGGACATAATTATCAAGTAGTTGGAAACACTTGGAAACAGTATTTTTCTAAATTTATAGATATATTAACTCCGTATATAAAGCATAAAAATATTTTAGAAATAGGTTGTCCATCAGGAAAGATAGCAAATAATTGTGATCATTATAATTCATGGAATATAATAGATCCAAATGTTAAAACCTTTGATAATAAAAAAATAAATAGTATATCTAATTTCTTTGATGAGAAATCTAGATTTGACTTTAATGTTGATGTAATAGTTCATTCTCATTTATTTGAACATATATATTACCCTATTTCATTTTTAAAAAACTGTTATGATATCTTGGAGGAAAATGGCTATATGATATTTAGTATTCCTAATATGGAATATATAATGAAAAATAATATTTCCTTATATTTTGGTGTTATGTTTGAACATAATATATTTTATAGTGTATCCAATATTATAAAAATACTTGAACAAACTAATTTCAAAATAATAGATATATTATTTTTTAAAAATCATAGTATATTCTTTAAAGTTCAAAAAGTAAATTCAATCACAAATAAATATATCTTAACTAATAATTTATTCTGCACAGATAACTTGGATTTGAAAGAACATTTTATTAAAAATATTACACACTATGATGATTGTATAAAAAAATGGATTAATTATCTTACTGACAATCATAAACCAATTTATATATTTGGTGCTTCGTATAATACATCATTATTGTTAAATAAAATAGGTGTTCGAATTAATATAAAGGGATTATTAGATAATTGTCATCAAAAACAAGGTCATTTTTTTTACGGTTATAATTATCTCATTTCATCACCTAAAACATTAGAAAACGAAGATGCTATTGTTATATTAAAAAATGGCGTTTATACCGAAGAAATTAAAGAATCTTTATTAGAGTTAAATATCAATACTATCTTCTTAGATTAGTATTAAAATATATTTAAAAAACAAATTATTCGTCCAAATAATAATTATAATATTTCATTAGATTTTTCATAAATTTAATAGGAAATACTGGGTCCAATAGTTTATCTTCAGATTCGCTATTAAACCATATACATACAAAAAATGGGAAAATACAAAGGGAATTCTTAAAATCAGTCATATATGTTTCATATGATATAGGATATATTTCATTTTGTAACTTATAGTAAAAATTTACAACGAGTTCAACAATTATTATATCAAACTCTATACTTTCAATCAATAAAAATACAATATCACTTATTCCCTTATTTAAATGTATGTATTGCCAATCTAAAAATATTGGTTCGGTATCATTTTTATAAAATATATTTGGACTTTTTAAATCTCCATGACAAAAAGACAATGGAAAACACGACGCCTCATCGTATATTTTGTCAATATTATTGTATATATTTTGAATTATATTTTGTTCGTTATTGTTTAAAATATAATTAACATTATTTTTAAATAGTTCATATCGTGAATTAATCAATTCTTTATAATAAGATATTTCATTAATTTTTTTCAAAATCTTCATATTTTGTATTATATCATCATTATTTTCAAAATAAAATGTTTTATGAATATTATGTATATATTTAACCACATTTAATAATATATATATATTTGTATTCAAATTTATGTTAAATGAACCAGAATATTTATTTAAATCTTCTAATAAAATTGCATCCTTATGATTATCTTTAAATGTCCCAAAATATTTTGGAGTATTAATGATTAAATGTGATATTTTACTATAAAAATAAGTTTCATTTTCATACATATTTAATTTTATAGCAGTATTTGATAACTCATTCTCAAAATTAGTAATTTTGAGAATGATGTTTTCATTATCACCATTGATATATTTAATATTATAACTAATAATATCGCAAATGTATCCTGTTTTCAAATCATTCTTATTTTTATTTATACTCTTAATTGGAATAGTATTTATTGACTGTTTTATTTGTTCTATATAATTTGACATATTGTTATGTTGAATATTTTTATAAAATTCTGTTACATTATTCAAATCTAATGTACGATAATCATTGAATTTAAACTCATCGGCTTTAATAATTTCACTACAAGAATTTTCATTTTATATTAAGCAGATATTATTTACATTAGTTCGTTTTGCACTACTATAACCCGAAAAACTGTCTTCAAATATAAATATATTTTTTTCAGGTATATCAAAATGTTTTATTGCATTTAAATATGGTTCTGGATTTGGTTTATGATTAATGCAATCTTCTGATGCTATAACCAGATCAACATAATCAATTAATCCAGAATATTGTAAAATATGTTGTGCGGCTTCTTTGTTGCTGCTTGTTACTATAGCAATTTTATTATTTTTTTTTATGTTTCATAAAAAAATCAGTAACTCCATCAAATAATATTTCTTTATTTTTGTCTAAATATGTTTTAAACAATTCATCTTTTTTTTTAGAAATTTTACTAATTTCATTAGTAGTCCTAGATGGAATTATATACTTCATAAAATTAATATCACTCTTTCCTTTGATAAAATAATTAAAAAATATTTTATTACATTTGATATTATATGGTTTTAATAATTCGTTCCAAACCTTAATATAAATAAAGTCTGTATTTACCAGTGTTCCGTCTAAATCAAATAACAATAATTTATTCATTAATATATTATAAAGTAAATCTTTATGTTATTTATAAATGTCTTTATGTAAATAATATGTATTTACCATCCCGTATAATGCTATCGCTATTTTCATATATAAATATATATATATATATAAAGATTAAATATTTATATAAATATATCCCTATATAATGAAAATATTTTTTAATGGTTGGTTCGGTGGTTTTGATGATAAAACAAATCCAGGTTTGCATATTGACTTTTTTTTGAATTTATTTGAAAAGGTATATGGAGAACCATGTGAAAAAGGTAATAATATTGAAAGTGAAATTTTATGTGAATTTGATATGTTAATTAATTCTTCATCATTAATTACAAGTAAACAATGGAAACATACTTATTTATTTTCAGGGGAATCTACACTAAAATGTAATAAAACTGATTATACCAGTGTATTATGGGGAGAGAGAAATCATAAAAATGTTGTAAATGTACCTTTATTTATTCCATATATTTATACGAATAATTTTGTTGAAACATTAGAAACGAAAAAAGAAATAGTTACTGTTCCTAAAAAAGATGTTTGTGTTATTATATCCAATTCAAGAGGTAAAGAACGAAACGAATTTTTAAATGAACTAGAAAAGCACTTTAATGTGTGTTATGCTGGTGGATATAAAAATAATATAGGATGCAGTTTAGCACCACAATATAATACAAAGGAATATCATACATTTGTAAATCAATTTAAATTTATTATTTCTATGGAAAATAGTAGAGAAGATACATATATTACTGAAAAAATAATAAATGGTTTGTTATCCAATATTATACCTGTATATTGGGGGTCTGATAAAGTACATGATTATATTAACAAAGAACGATTTTTAAACTTAAAAGATATTAATAATATAAATAAAGTAATTAAAAAAATGATATTTTTAAAAGAAAATCCAAATGAATGGTTAAAAATAGTTAATAATAATGTATTTCCTAATAAAGAAAATAAATTAGAAAGAACAATTGAAAATATTGCAAGTGATATAAACTGTATTTTAAGTAAAAAATGTTGGAATCATATTTCTCATATTTGTTGTGTATCAAACCCCAAATTTGAACCTGAACGATGCAAAATGTTACAAGATTTATTTAAAGGACAAAACATAGATGAATGTTTTGTTAAATATATAAGTCCTACATATAAACATACAATTACTGAAGAAATATATAATAAACATATTACATCACAATTAGTTCAAACAATGCGACGTAATCCTATGAAATATCCAGAATTGTCATTATTTTTAAATTATAAAGCGAATTTAGAATATATAGTTAAAAATTATAAAGAAGGGGTTTTTTTAGTATTTGAAAGTGATGTAATGTTAGGAAAAGATATTAAAATGTTTAACGAATTTTTAAATACAATAAAAGATAAAGAATGGGATTTGGTCCACATTGGAATGTTTGATAATAGAATGTGGCAAACACCTAATTTTAAATCATCAACCGGTTATAATAATCGTAAATTTTATAACAATGATAACTATATAGAAGATATTACAAATAATACGGATAGATTTAGATTATCAAGAAAATTTTATACAAGATGTACAGATAGTTTTATATGGAAATATAAAGCAATTGTAAAATATTTAAATTGGTTGAATAATATTGAAACAAATTTTGGTATACCAATGGATTATTATATGTGTAATTTTTTTGAAAAAAATATAAATTTTAAACATTATTGGAGTAATGATGAATTTTTTAAACAAGGAAGCAACTTAGGTATTATACCAACTACTTTACAAAATTAATATATTGTGGAAATAAAACTAGTTTTTTAATATTATTTAAAAAATTTAAATATAGTATATAAGATAATGAGCAAAGAAATAATTATTTATGAACATTATGGTGGATTAGGAGATAATTTGCAATTTTCAACTTTACCTGAGGAATTTTCAAAAAAGGGATATGATGTGTATATTCATCCTAATAGTAAATATTATAATGATGAAATTTATGATTTAGTATGGGGTATGAATCCATACATTAAAGGTAAAAAAAATGGAAATATAAACGCAGGAACATCAAGATGGTGGCCTTCAGATATACCACAAAAGGAAGAAAATTCGTTTATAGAAACAATGGAATTAAGACACGGATTAGAAAAAAATAATAAATATCCTAAAATTTATTATACTCCTAAAATACGTGACGAACTTAATGATACTATAATAATAGATTTGAATAGTAAAAATGAAAGCAGTAATATAAAACAAAATATAGATAAATATAAAACTATTATAAAAAAAATAATAAATGATAAAAGTAATTGCAAAATAGCAATATTAAATTATACAGCTATTAATTGTAATAATTTGGATTTATTTCCTGAATACGATATAATAAATATAGCAAATATCTATGAATTATGTGACGTTATACACTCTTGTAATATATATATATGCACATATTCTGGAACAGCATGTTTAGCATCGGCTATAAAAAATGATAAACCTAAGCCTATAATTAATTGTTTATGTTATAATCGTAATGTAGAACCATGGCATATATTTGGGTTTCCAAATATCGAATATTCTAATATTATTTAATATAATTAATCACCCTTATAAATTCTATAACTATCGTTATCATAATGTTTTGTAGATACTTCAAAAATTTCAGAATCTTCTAATGCTTCCATTTGATGTGGTTCACCACGTTCATTTGTTATAACATCCCCTATATTTAAATATTCACTATGAGTAATACCTTTCTCAATATCAATCCAATTTAATATAAATTTTCCTTTATTAATATACCAGGTTTCTTTCTTTTTTAAATGATAATGCATTGAAAATTTTTTTCCTTTGTTAAAACATAATATTTTACCACAATATTCATCATTATTTACAAATATAATTTCTTTACCCCATCCTTTTTCTACAATTTCAGAGTTTAATTTTTTTGATTGAATATTTTTAGTCGGTTGTTTCCAATAGTCATCAACATTAACAGATTTATCATCAATATATAAATCATAAGACGGTTTACCTAATACTAATTTATCATAATTAATATTCCACGCATTTAACTGCTTTTTTGTTAGTTCAGTATAATCTAACCCTGAATTACTACCTCTTGCTGTCCAAATAGTTATATAATTACCTTCTTCTTTTAATTTATTCACTTTATTTATTCTTTCAATTATAGGACTGCTATTTTCATAATCAGAATTAGTTGTACTACATAAAGTATTATCTAAATCAATAAAAATATTCATTTATATTATATTTATTATAATATGAAATATCTTTAATATGAAATATCTTCAATATGAAATATCTTTAATATGAAATATTAAACCTTTTTAAATATAGCATATAATATTGCTGTATTTTATATTTTAATACTATTAAATAATATTAAATATAATATAAATGAATAATATTTTATTATTTGGTGATTTAGTAATAGATGAAAAAATAAGTGGTATATATACAAAAATAGCACCATCGGGTCAATTTCCTGTTGTTAATATTAAAAATAAATCAAAAAATATTGGTTGTTGTGGGAATGTTTTATTTAATATTTTAGAGTTTTTTGATAATATTTACTTTATTACTTGTATAAATAGTAATGAAATTAGTGAAGTCGAAGAATTAATTTCAAATTATAAAAATATAAAACTTATTAATTTTCACCAAACAAATAGACATATTATAAGAAAACATAGAATATATTGTAATAATACTTGTATTAGTAGATTTGACGAAGAAACAATATATAATATTGACAATATTAATGAAACCAAAATAATTACATATATTGAAAGTATTATTTCTAACATTAATATTGCATTATTATCAGATTATAATAAAGGAACATTAACAAAAAATTTGACATTAAAAATTTTGGAACTAACAAATAAATATAATATTATTTCATTAATAGATCCTAAGAGTTGTGATTTTTCAAAATATAAAAATGCTACTATTGTAAAACCAAATACAATCGAATTTCAAGAATGTTTAAAATATGAAAAAATAGATACATATAATGATATAGATATGATAAAAGATAAAATAATTGATAAATATAATATAAAAATTATATTGAATACATTAGCTGATAAAGGAATGAGAATATTTTTCAAAAATAATGATAATATATTAACATTTATAGATGAACCAGTTGTAAAATCGAATATTATTGACGTTATTGGTTGTGGTGATACAATTATAGCTGCTTTATCTATATATATATCTGAAAATAAATATAAATTAAATAATAATTATTATAGACACATGTTAAATATATTGTGTAAAAATGGAAAAAAAGCAGTTGAAACATCTGGTTGTTATATATTAAATAAATATGATTGGAAACAGTGTTATAAAAACCCAAGTGTTGTATTTACAAATGGTTGTTTTGACATACTTCATATAGGACATATTAAACTATTAAAAGAATGTAAAAAACTTGGTAGTAAATTAATTATTGGAATAAACAGTGATGAAAGTATTAAACGAATAAAAGGAAATGATAGACCAATAAATAATTTACAAGACAGAATCAATTTTTTAAGTGAATTAAATATTGCTGATGAAATTATATCATTTGAAGATGATACGCCTATAAAATTAATAAAACAAATTAGACCAAATATTTTAGTAAAAGGTGATGATTATAAAAAAGAAGATATAGTTGGTAGCGAATATGTTGAAAATGTTATAATTTTAAATTTTTACAAAAATTATAGCACAACTAATATAATAAATACAATATTAACAAAATAAAACAAATATTTTTTGAAACAATGAATAAATTGGTTTAATATGATTTCAAAATAATCATATATATATATATATATATATCTTTATATTATACTAATTAATCATATTAATTAAATTTTTAAAATAATTTCCGCAATTTTATGCCGTTAAATTATCCAAAATATATTGCCGAGGCTGATATGTTTCTAATTTATTTATGAATATATCAAACACTTGTATAAATTTTTTATTTATAATAAAATATCATTTGATATATTAGATAAATTGGATTTATTATGGTTTGAGACAACTTCTTTGAATTCAATAGATATGTAATTAACTTAAAAAGAGTTTAAATATAAAATTTATATATAATATATAATGTATTTACAAAGCACTTCTTGTGGAGAAATAGGATTAATTCTACATAATGTACTAAATAAAATATTAGGATATAAAACAAATGGTGTTTTTGTTGAAATTGGTGCAAATGATGGTTTTACAGGTTCATTTACATATAATCTTGCCAAAATAGGATGGAATGGATTATATTGTGAACCGGTACCTAGTATATATTACCAATGTGTAAAAAATCATTTTAATCATTCAAATGTAAAAACAATAAATATAGCAGTTGGAAAAGAATCTGGCAGATTAAATATAATAGAAGCAGGTACATTATCTACAATGGATCAAGAAACATTTAATATATATCAAAATACTTCGTGGGCAAAAAATAGTTTTATAAATAGCAAAGTACATTCTGTCGAAGTTGAAAAATTAGATAATATTTTAAAAAATAATAATATAGCATCTGATTTTGATTTATTTGTATTGGATGTTGAAGGATTTGAGGATAATGTATTAAATGGATTTTCTATAAGAAAATATAAACCAAAAATAGTTATAATAGAAATATCAGATCAACATGAATCTTTCATACATAACAAAATTATAATGAAAAAATTTAAATGGCTTAGAAATTATTTTGATAAAAATAACTATAAATTACTAGTAAATGATATTGTAGATAATATTTATATTAGAGATGATATTTTTAATTTAGAATATAGAAATGAATTTTCAAAGGATATAAAATTTCCACAATTTAATAAATAAAAATGATTTGTATTTCTAAATATAAATTAAAAATGATTAATTAAATCAATAAATTTTTCTCCGCATTTTTCAACAGACAAATTTTCTAATATATATTCTCGTGGTTTATAATTTTTTATATTATTTATAAATTTATTATATGTGTTTATAAATTCTACTTGTTTATAAAAAAACTCTCCACATTTATCATTCCAATATGGAATAGTTGTGCAAGGTATATTTTGATAATTACCACCATATTCTTGTGACATAAACTGTGTATTCCATACTAATAAAGGTACATTACAAGATAATGCCTCTTCAATTGCAAACCCCTGACTTTCATGTGCATCTAATATTATACCATATTTACTTTGTTGTAAATAATTTAAATAGTCTTCTTCATTATAACGTTTTATATAATCAAATATTCTATATTCTATATTTTTATTACTTAAAAAATTTAATAAATAATTTAATTCATCTGGTTTACGTCGTTTAAAATATATAAATACTTTATCTCTATTTATATTAATTGGTTGAAATTTATTAGTATTAACTGGAAATGGAAAAGTTTTTATAGGAATAATTTGTTCAACTCCTATATTAATCCATACATCAGATGCCCATTTACTAGGTTGTATATATATAGCATTAGAGTGTTTATTATTTATTAAATTTATTTTATAATCAGGAAATACAGAAAAATGTGGTCCAAATATAAATTTTTTTGACAAGTATTTTGATGAATCAATTGGATAAGATGGTGAATAAATAATATCATAATTTTTAATATCATTTATATTTCCCCATTTAAATTCATATTTTAAATATTGTAATATATTTTCTAAACCCTCTTTATTTTTATGATGTAATCCACCTATAATTAATATTTTCATTTAAATATTAATTTTTAAATAATTCTTAAATAATTATCTTTATCCATTTTTCTGGATACATATCATCCATTTTTTTATTACCTTGTGCTGGTCCAAACCATTTACTTGGATATGTTATTATTTTATTATTATTATCATTAAAATATGCTCCCCACCAACTAAATGAACTATTTGCTATTATATTATGCTGACACAATGACATCATTAACATTTGTTCCCAATCTTCTGCATCATCTGGTGCTTTATTAAATGATAAATTTGGGAATTCTTTTTCCAATAATTTAATAATTCCTGATATTTCCATATTATCTATTTTTTCATTAAAATATAGTATATCTATTTTTTCAATATTTATTTTATTTATTATTATTTTTAATGATTTTTTATAATAATCTATTTTCATAATAGGATGATGTTCTTGTATATTTTTATAGTCGCTATATCTAAAATGCATACTAATTAAATTATTTTTATTATTAAAATATTTTGAATATTTTGTTATTATTTTTTCTTGTTGTATTTTCAATTTAATAATATTTATAATTGTATTATATTCTTTTTCAAAATATTTATAAGATTGAAAATATCCTTCAAATATAAATGGTTGTTTGATATTTGGATAATCTATAAAATGAAAGGTTAGTTCATATAATTTTGGTAAGTTTAAAATTTGATTTCCATATTCACCTGTTAATGTAAATTGTTTTAAATTTTTTAAAAAACTATTCCAATATGTAGGACGATAAGGATTACCTATTTCTAAAATTTCACTATACCTAAATCTAAAATTATAATTATATTTTAAACAATAAGCAATTAAATGAAATATTTGAAATAATTGATTACCTAATCCACCCATTAATATAGTTGATTTCATTTTATTTAAAATTATCAAAATAGTTTTTAAATTATTTACAATCTTCATTTATCATTTTCTTTACCAAATTATCAAAATCACATTTTATTTTCCATCCTAATTTTTCTCTTGCTTTACTTGAATCACCCAATAGTAAATCAACTTCTGCAGGTCTATAATACTTTTCTGATATAAATATTAATTCTTTATTTGTATTTTTATCATATCCAATTTCATTTATTCCTGAACCTTTCCAAATAATTTCAATATTTTTCAATTTAAATGCTTTTTCTACAAATTCTCTAACTGTATGATTTTCATCTGTTGACAACACAAAATCTTCTGGTTCATCTTGCTGTAACATTAACCACATTCCATAACAAAAATCTTTTGCATATCCCCAATCTCTCT
>Ga0209634_1001417_pt1 | contig 17473 bp, 15 predicted proteins | sample LinPmetageLP40_FD_184043 | JGI IMG/M metagenome (GOLD analysis project Ga0209634, IMG submission 184043) | Marine viral communities from the Pacific Ocean - LP-40 (SPAdes) (version 2) | ecosystem: Environmental > Aquatic > Marine > Oceanic | place: Pacific Ocean | collected 2010-08-26
ATACGACAGCTGATGCTGCACTTTCCACGCCTGGCGGAAGTCGGGAACAATCGATAAATGGTGCATAAGAGACGGTGTCAGCATCGGATCATCCATGAGCGAAAGCTGATAAATGACCACATGAGGTCCTTTTGGTAAAGCGCTACGAGGCCCGTCGTAGAGCGGTTTTTCATGCATTTTCCCTGGTGACAGATCCGTTCGCTTGGGGAGATACTAGCGAATCAGCCCCATTAATATTCGCATTGCTGCGTCTTTACCAAGGACTATGAGGATCACAGAAGTAGATGGCGACGCTGGTATTTTGCGTTATAGCGGCATGTCTGGCCACCTCCCGCCCTTGGTCATAGGTCAGAGTCTTTCGTGCTGCCAATGGCATCCTGTTCAGTGTAGCACTAAAACCCTCTACGGCTGAGGTCGCAGTCACATCATGCATCTTTGCCAGTATCAAGTATCCGCTACTGAGCCCTACAAGAGTGCCACCGCTGAGGCATTGCCTTTGCCCTTGATTAAATCGCCTTCCCAATGCCCAGGCATCTCGCACTTGTCCACCTCAGGCGAACGAAGGTGAATATAGTGTAGGGGAGTGACTCAGACATCGAGCAATGGCTCGAAGGCTTAACCCTTGAGAAAGGCAAAACTGGATAGTGGCACGATTAGTAACGCTGAGTACTGAGTATGACATGAGTGCAATACCTTGCAAGAAAACTCATGTGTTGCACTCAGAAACTGCGGCAAATTTATGTAAACTTATTTATTATAGTCGAAATATTTTAAATAATTGTCTGCAGCCGCACTTTAACTCTCTTGTACAACATCCGTGCGGAAATATTGGCATAATAAACCAAACGTTATTCATCAAACCTATACATAGATAGGATCTAAATTACTGAATATTGCATCTTCGTTTTTGTTTTTAGAAGCTAGATATGCAAAAACTTTACAATGCCCAAAGTTTTCGTCCAACCTTTCAGTGTATCTTTTAAATTTTTCAGTTTCGCTGATATGCTTAAAATATTCTTTTTTAAGATCACCTAACACGAAATCCTCACTAAGAGGTCTACCCATAGAATTATTCGCCCAAGCACTTATTAGCAATTTTCCAGAAAAATTAATACCGTAAGATCCTTGCATAAGATCACAAGGATTGCTATCTGATACATCTAGTAAGTGCCGTAAAGCACACTGCAATCTAACCTTAGTCCCCTCCTCTCTACTTAAAGCCTTATAGTTTTGTATACCTAATATTAGCTTATCTTTGCTTATATAGCTATTCATTAAATTACCCTGGCCACGCCCTACCGGGAAGAGCCGCATTATTAACACTTCATCGATATTGTGCTTACATAATTCCGAATAAATAGCTTGCGCATTATCTTTACTAAAGTTCTGTGAATGGAGAGGGAGCTGTGCTTTTGTACGAATGCCTAGTGTGGCAAATTCAGAGGCCAGTTTTAAATTTGAAAAATTATAGCCTGCCGGCCTAAAACCCTGAGTTCCTAAAGGTGCTTGATCATAAGTAAACTCGTACTCACCTATTATACTTGCTACTTCTTCAATACCATAACGCTTGATAAAAACCCCCGTACTAGTTATTGATATCGATTCTTTCCCGAAAATCTCCGAGGCTTTTTTTATTATTAGAAAATTTTCATAGCATGCTAAAGGATCGCCGCCGGCAAAATCAATTTTTACTTCATACCCTTTAAGATGTTGTAGTATTGATACTTTCTCTTCGTAGGTAGGCTCTTTACCTAACAATTGCCTATCTAGTAATGCAAGATCATATTTAGTTGGATTTATATCAGGGTATTTAGATTGAAAAATTTCAATCAGTTGCTTATCAACCGAATGAACACTACGTAGAGAGTGCTCTTTTGCAATAATCTCACCATTCATTGATTTCACATGGACGGCATCAGTACAGCAAAATTCACAATCCCATGGACAAATTAAACTTATATTCCAAATAATATCTAAAATATTGTCATGCATGATACTGATTAACCTTAACAATTAATTCGTTGTAATTATCTCTCAAATGATTCAAAACATCTTTATTCCTTTGCTTTGTCTCTAAGTGTTCCTCTAGTTCATTTAATGTCTTCCAGCAGTAACTTCTATCACCAACCTCAAAATTATCGTCGAGATATGTACTTTCCTTCATCATTAAATGAAAAATCTCAAAATAATATTCTTTCACAACTTTTTGCGGAGGATCAAATTTCTCAGAGCTAAAATTGAAATCTTGCATAAGCTCAACTTTTATATTATCTGAGTTAACTAATAACTTATCAGAGATAGCTTTAACTAACCCTTCTTTTTTATCACTAGCATAAGGTATTAAGCTATGTTGCTTAACGTACGGCAAAAAATAACAGTTCCAAGAACGCTTGTACTCCACTAAAAGTTTCATCCCATCCTCATCTTCTTTTTTAACAATAAATATTGCAGTCCTGTCCGGTCTATTGATAATAGACCCATTAATACTGAATAGTAATTCTTCAAGCGGATTACCAGCTATTACTGATCTTAACAGTGCCACTACGGTCCAAAAAATTGATAAAAATAATGATAAATGTAAAATTGTTTGCATACCTACTGGAGTACTAATGCTATACCCTGTTAATGGTACTTCAATTACATCGACAAAACTTGTAGTTAATTCTGCAATAGCTAAAGTTAACGCTATAGTCAAAGGCAAGTGCCAATTTTTCTTCTTTTGCACTTCTTCATTGTACCTATTAATATGAATAATCAGGTCCGATCTATTAATAGTAATTTTATGCCATTTTAATTCATCAATATCACCATTACAATCACAAACAACCCCCATTATTTTCTTATACGCTTTAAAAGATATTTTCTTCATATACAGACCTCACTTTACAATAGTAACCTACCCAATAAGATTTTAGCTAATTGTTGGTTCCGTCTGATTGATTATATCTTGAGTAAAATAACTCAGTCTATTAGACCTACCACTACAAGCCAATGGCAAAAGTACTCAAGACATTGGAACAATCCTTAACCCATAGAGATTGGCAGAGGATCATTATTATCTATTCTATTGTCATCAATCCCATCCCCTCCCTCTTACTACAATTAATACAAGAGACAGTTATTCAAAATCACACGCAATAGAAACTATTATTTACTGAACATGAGAACTTGCTTTCAATGACAAAACGAGGTAATTAAAAGCGTTATAAATTCTTATAATTACGAGCATTCCTTACTTGGAATTCGTAAATATAGAAAACATGTAGCGCAACGTGGTTAATTAATATTAACATTTATGGCTTAGTGCCTTTTCTCACTCTCCGATAGGATACTTCTCCTTATTCTTCTCCATCTTCGCCTGGCATGCCGCTTCAATATCCACGTCCAGCTTGCCCGCCAGCCGGATCAGGTAGAGCTGAACATCGGCAATTTCATCGCGAACGGCGTTCAGTTGCTGCTCATCCAGCCCCTTGGACTGCGCCTCGGTCAGCCACTGGAAACACTCCTGCAGCTCTGCTGCCTCCACCGTCAGTGCCATGGCCAGATTCTTGGGGGAATGGAACTGGTCCCAGTCACGTTCGGCGGAGAACTCTTCCATCGCATCGTGAAGCTGCTTGAACGGGTCTGACATCTCGAACTCACCTGATATTGAGGTATTGGATAGCGACTAGCATGACGGTTCTGCCACTCGCTATCCAGCTAGCGTCGCCATAGGTAGACGGCCAACCGCCTCCCGCTCGCTTACAGCACCGAGAGGAATTCGCCGACGACCTTCAGGTCTTCGAGCTCATCCTCGAGCACGATATCCTTGTAACCGAAAGCGTTGGTCTGGGGCTTCAGCACGATGCGCTGGTTCACGAACTCGCCATACTCCTCGACCTTCTTGCTCTGGTACAGCTTCACCGTGAAGCTGCCGCCGTGGTCCGGGTCCTCGATGGCGCGATGCTGAACCACGACGACCTTGCCTTGCCGGGTGCCGCCGGGGTTAGAACGGAACAGGCACCAGGCGCCGTTGGGGATGCGCCGGTTCATCGACTCCCCCACTACCCGGCTGACGAACAGGTCTGGACTTACTCGCATGAAGTCTGGCAACTCGACCCAGTGCTCGGCGTCGGCGATCTGCATCTCGCTGAACCCGCCCGCTGCGATACTCAAATCGTATACGGGCACATGGCGCTCGAACGGCGCGGCCTGATTACGCGTCACGATGGGAAGGTGCAAGCCATCTAGCGTCTCGGCCTCTTCAGCCAGATCAGTATGCTCGGTGGCTGCCTGTGAGCGAGCGAAGGCCGCGAAGTACTCACGGGTCTCAGGGTCCGTGGCATAGACGTAACAGCCCTTCTGGCCCCGCGTCATCAGCGTACGATAGGTGTTCTTGATGATCTGATCCGCCACGGCACGGGCATGCTCTGGTTGTTCCTTGAACATCTTCTTGTACCCATGCACCGAGGTATCCTGCCCCGCCCGTTTGGCGGCGTCTGTCACCACGCGGCCATCCCGAATCATGAAGTCGTCTCCGATGATGACACCGACGTAATCAAACTCGAGGCCTTGGCAGGTATGGATGCAACCTACCTGCTCTGCTGATCCATCGGCGATCGCCCACAGCATGCCATCGCCATCGAGGTTCCACTGGGCAGCGAAGCCATACTCGGGGAAGACGATGTCCATGGCGTGCTTGTCTTTCTTGCTCGCCCAGGGCCAGCAATATCCCGCTACCATCCGTGCCTTGTTGGCTTTGCGGTTCTTCTCGAGAATCGCCTTGCGCAATTCGCTCGGATCATCGAATACCTTGAACTCGTAATCGATATCGTCGAGATCGGTGTTGGCGGTCGTCCGTATCTGCAGGGAATGATCCAACCAGGCGAGATAGCCATCTGAACCATTGCAACGAAACTGTGAGGAGAGCTCGAGCTCATGCACCTCGGCGTCGCACTCAGCCGCACGCCGTCGAATTTCCTCAACCGTGCCCACGTCCTTCAGCGTGACACGCTGAGCCTCATCAACGAAGAAGACTGACAGGCGTGATGCTGTGATGATCTCGCGTGGCTGGTTGTCGCCTTTTTTGAACATCCCCGTCTTTTCGTTCAGGCGGTGAGCTTCATCCACGATCAGTGCATGAAAGGTATCCGGCTCGATATCGATGTAGCTACCAGACCCTTTGAACAGGTTGTCGATATGGGTCTTCTTGCGCGTGCCGGTCAGTTTCTTCTTGAAGACTTCCCTCGGAGCCAGGTTACGCGAGACGTACTGCGTCATCATCTCCCGGTTCGTCAGCTCAACGAGTAAGTTGATGGCCACAACTGACTTGCCCGTCCCCGGCCCGCCCTTCACGATCAGGCACTGCTTCTTGCCATTGCTTGCCTTGTGAGCGAGATCCACGGCGGTTTCATAGACAAGCTTCTGCTCATCGATCATTAAGAATTCAGCATTGCCTTGCATCATCGAGCTGAGCGCATCCGCTAGATTCTTGCTCGGCTTGATCACACCGTGCTCGATGCGATACATGATGTCGCTACTGTCGCCGTACTTGATGTGCTGGCTCAGAAACCTGGAGAGCTTCAAGGCATCCGGTGAGATGAAGACAGGAGCGCGGCCAGTATGGTTCGCATAGAAGGGATCATTGATGGCATTGCCTTGCTTCATGTTGTGCAGATAGGCACAAGGCACCAGCCGGATCGACTCAGAGCGGACAGTCTCGTTGTAGTCCTCGATCAGCGCACCATAGGACCAGGCTTGATAGGAGGGATGGTTGGTCTCCCGTACACCGCCCCCTAACTGAGTGCGAACGATGGCATCTTTGGTCGTGACCTCAGCGGTCTGCCACTGCTTCAATTCAATGATGACTGCAGAGTCCTCACGCTGGTCATTCTTGCCGGTCAGAATGAAATCCACTCGGCGATTGGTCAGCGGAATGTTGTATTCGATGGCCACCCCTGCCGAAGCGGGTATCCCCTCGTCGAGGAGAACGCTCATCATGAAGCGCAAGGAGTTCTCCCAGGAGGCCACCTCATTACGCGGCGAATTGCGGCTTAGTTTGCGTGACACCTCATTCTCAATGGCGTCAGCGATGACATTGGCCCGGACGTCATCAATGAACTGCTGTTTGGTAGCGTTGTAAACCAGCATGCCCGCTGGGGCTCCTCTCTGTGGTGTGCATCGATTCTCATGCCATCACACGGCTACCGCACGGCGCTTACCTCTGGGGCGAGCTCCGTCTCATGGTCTTCCACCATGGCGTCCTGCCTTGGCGAGAAATGCATATTTGAATATAGGAAATTTCAAGAAACCTAATAATAGCCGAGTCGAGACATGCGAGAGAAGCAATCGTTAGTTCAGTGCGACACTCTGCGTCGCATTAACGAGACACCAGACTCGATAATCAGCGCACCTCGCTGCACCCTCCCCTCTATCGCGCCCTGCTTCACGCCGGAATTTTCCGCGCCATTCGCCAACGCTTACGTGCCTTGTCTCATTGAACTGATACCGAGCTTCACGAAATTCATACGCTTACGTATGACATTGCCGACAATTCCAAAAATCCACTTTTCCCAGACCCATGGGAAATTTCCGCCCAGGCCCGGAAAATTCCGTTTTTTCTGGCCCACCCTATCGATAACTTACTGATTCATATAGAAAGTGGTGATAAGGGAGGCTCCGAATCGCCCTATCTCGTCTCACAGCCAAAACTCATATTGCACTGCAGCAAAAACAGGCGTATCAATGTACTCAGGTTCCTTACTTGGAGAGCACAATGGCTAAACAACCTGCCTGGTCAGAGTTGGTCCCGACGACGCCGGCTGCGATGTTCGATGTCTGGAAGCTGGGCACGACGTCGGTGGAGATGTGGTCGACGGCCATGTCGACCATCATGTCGCGCACTCAGTTGTGGGGGACCCAGTCGCCGCTGGACCCGAAGATGATCACCGAGAACCAGAAGATGGTGTCGGAGAAGATCGCGGCCAGCTGGGAGATGTGGTTCGTGATGCAGAAGGCGTGGATGAACGCGATGACGGGCGGCAAGGTGGCGCCGTGGTGGACGACGGGCACCCTCTTCATCAAGCCGTTGCACAAGCGTACGACGGCCAACTCGCGTCGACTGTCGTGAGAGGCAATGCATGACTTGCAGCAGCGGCCGATAGGCTGTGAGCTGAGATGCGCTCAGATGCCACAACGCAAGACGGGAGCCCCAGTGGCTCCCGTCTTGCGTTGTGCACTGGCGATGATGTCAGGTCATTGCCCTGCTCTTTGCTTTGCGTGCTCTTTCCGTTGCGTGTCCTTTCCGTACTCTTTCTTCTCCGGGCCCTTTCTTTACCTATCCCTTCTCTGGCACGCCGCCAGCAGGCGGCTGGTCTGGCTCGAGGGTTTCGTCTTCGGCGGTCAGGCAGGCTTGCCAGATGCGTTCGGCCACACGCTGGTCATGCTCGGCGTGGCGGAAGAGGCAGATGTCCAGCGGCGCGGTGTGGCTATCGTCGCTGATGATGACGAGGCGCCCGGCGGCCAGCTCGTCGCGCACGGCGCGTTCCGGCACCCAGGCGATGCCGCTACCGGCGAGAGCGCCACGCTTGAGCACGTCAGACATCGAGCATTCGTAGCGGAAGTTGAGACGCGCGGCGAGGTTCTGGCGGCCAATGATCAGTGCGGTCAATCGGCCGAGATAGCTGTCACTGGAGTAGCAGAGATAGGGTTGCGGCGTGTCGCTATCGAGGGAGTAAAGCGCCCGGCCTGCGTCATCGACGGCACTGACGGGCACCAGCCGCTCGGAGCCGAGCACGATGGAGGGGTAGCGCACGATATCGGTGAGCGTCGGGAGTAGCGGACTGTTGTAGGCCAGCATCAGATCACAGTTGCCGCTGATCAGGGCATCGACACAGCCGGCGACGTGGTCGGGCACGATGCGTGCCTTGAGATTGCCCAGTCGGTTTTGCAGCTGTTCATGCCAGTCGACGAAGAAGCTGACCGCCAGCGTGTGCGAGGCGGAAATCGAGACGACTTCCTCTATCTTGGGCACGAAGCCGAGCGCTTCATCGCGCCCGACGCGCAATACCGAGAGCGCATCCTGGGCGGTGCGCTGGAAGGATTCGCCCGCGGGGGTCAGGCCGACGGGGAACAGGCTGCGGTCGATCAGGGTGGCGCCGACCCAGTATTCCAGGTTGCGAATACGACGGCTGAAGGCAGGTTGCGTCACGTTGCGCAGGGTGGCGGCGCGCGAGAAGTTACGCGTCACCGCCAGGGTGAGGAAGTCTTCCAGCCAGTTCATTTCCACGGCGAGCACCTGAAGAGAGGCATGAATGAGGCAAAGGCACACAGCGAGCCTGCGTGAGCGCAGTATATCGCGTCGCTGGGTGTCTTTTCTTCAAGCTCTCTTCACTGGCTGCTCGGATGGATGCAGCGCTGATCAAGCCTCGGCTTGCGCCAGTGCCACACAGCGCTGCGCGAGAATTTCCGCGGGGTCGAGCAGCGCTACCCGCTCACGCAGTGCCGCATCGAGCTCGATCAGCGGAAGCTCGGTACAGCCCAGGATGATCACTTCTGCGCCCCGCGCCAGCAGGTGGGAAATGGCAGCCTGCAGATGCTCGCTGCACTCCCCTGTCGTATGCCCCGCCTTCACACCCTGATGCCCGTAGATCGCCTCCATCACCTGGGTTTGACAGCGCGCATCGGGCACCAGCGTTTCCCGCCCCGAGGCCTCGATGATGTCGTGGTAGACCCGACTGGTGACGGTGCCGCTGGTCGCGAGCAACCCGACTCGCGTCACCGGCGTCTGCATCGCCGCGATATGGTCAACCACCGCCGTCAGCATGTTGATGATCGGGATGCCGATATAGGGCTGGATGCGCGCCACGAAGGCATGCGCGGTATTGCAGGGAATCGCGATGGCATTGGCGCCATCGGCCTCCAGCCGCTGACAGGTCGCGAGCATCGGAATGCTCGGATCTTCGCCCTTGCCGATCAGATTGGCGGTGCGATCGGGAATCTGCGGGTTCTGCTCCACCACCATCTTGAGGTGGTCCTGATCGCGCTCGGCACGCGTCAGGCTGACCACCTTGCGCATGAAGTCCACCGTGGCCGCCGGCCCTACCCCACCGAGCACACCGAGCTTGAAGTTGCGATTCTCGCGCTCGCGGTCCACACCCAGGGCGTATTCGGCGTAGATGAGGTTGGAGTCGAGCAAGGGCACCGGCACCAGCGGCTGCAGCGACTCCATCAGCACCGGAATCTCGCTCAGGCCCGGCACGATGATCTCGGCGCCCTGACTGACCAGGTCATCACAGGCCTCGAGCAACAGTTGCAGACACTCGCCTCCATGATGGCCGCTCTTGATGCCGCTCGGCCCATAGATGGCCTGCATCAGGGCATCACGCTGCAGCGTGGCATCGGGGTAGATGACCTCGAGGCCGCCAGCTGTCGCGAGGCTTTCGTCTTGCGTGGCATCCGTGACAGCCATCGTGGCATCCGGCTCACCGAAGCGCTGCTCGAAGATACCGGAGGCACGCACGTAGCTTGAGGTCAGCACGCCGATCTTGCGCACCTCGGGATAGTCGCGGCGAATGCGCGCCAGCAGCGCATCGAAGATATCGACGACGTTGAAGCTGATTTCCGGGGTGATCTCGGCCAGAAAGGTGTGGGAGAGAAAACATGGCACCATCGCGTTCTCGACCTTGCCCTGCATGTCCTTGAGCACGTTGTAGACGTAGAACTTGCGCCGCAGCGGGTCGTAGGCCTCCGCGGCGATTCCCGGCCCATCATCGAAGTGGCGTTGCTCGAAGGCGATATCCACCCCGCCCGGCGGCTTGCAGTACTGCGCCGCGCGCACCGTCTTGAGCAGGACATCCGCGCTGCCGATCGCCCCCAGGCCACCCACGACGCCGTAGCGAACGACAGAGGGGCTGGCTTTATGTGAAGGTGCGTTGGGGCGTTCCATGACGATGTTCTCCTGATGTCTTTGACACGCTTATCACGCGGATGCCGACAAGCCGATGATGATGACGCGGTTATTGTTCAGACAAGAGCGCTCAACTGAGCTCTGAGCGCATGACGTGGGGCGTATTGAAGACTTCCTCGTCCAGCTCGCCTTCGCTCTTGGCAACCAGGCAGCTGACGGCGCAGTCACCCGCCACGTTGAGGCCGGTACGTGCCATGTCGAGCACACGATCGATACCCGCGATGATGGCGACGCCTTCCAGCGGCAGGCCGACGGAGGTCAGCACCAGCGAGAGCATGATCAAGCCGGCACCCGGCACACCGGCGGTACCGATGGAGCCCAGCGTCGCGGTCATGATGATGGTGACGTATTCGGTCATGCCCAGATCAACGCCATAGGCCTGGGCGATGAACAGCGCGCAGACGCCCTGATACAGCGCGGTGCCATCCATGTTGATGGTCGCGCCCAGCGGCAGCACGAAGCTCGAGACACCTCGCTTGACGCCCAGATTCTGCTCGGCGGCCATCATGGTCACCGGCAAGGTGCCGGAACTGGAGGTGCTGGTGAAGGCGAGCATGATCGGCTCGACACTGCCCTGGAAATAGCGCAGCGGGTTCAAGCGCGCCAGAAAGCGCAGCATGCCGCCATAGACAACGATGGCATGCACGAAGCAGCCGAGATAGACGATACCGATCACCTTGGCCAGCGGCGCGAGCATTGCCAGGCCATAGGTGCCGGCTACCCAGGTCATCAGGGCGAAGACACCGTAGGGCGTGAAGGCGATGATGATGCTGGTCATGCGATAGATGATTTCCGCCGCGGACTCGAAGAACACGCGCACCGGACGGGCTTTCTCACCCACCAGCGTGATGGAGAGGCCAAACAGGATCGCGAAGACGATGATCTGCAGCACATTGCCTTCGGCGAAGGCCTCGACGGCATTGGTCGGCACCAGCCCGAGCAGCGTATCGACGGCGGTCGGCGCTTCACGCACCTCGACATTGGCCGCGCTGCCCAGGTCGATCCCGACGCCCGGCTGGAAGACGGTGGCCAGTCCCAGGCCGATGGTGATGGCGACCGCCGTCATGCCCAGATAGAGCACCAGCGTCTTGACGCTCAGGCGGCCGATCTTGGAGAGGTTGTTGAGCGAGGCCACCCCGGTGACCAGCGAAATGAAGACCAGCGGCACGATCAGCATCTTGATGCCGCGGATGAACAGGTCACCCAGCGGTTTGATATCGGCGGCGATATCGGCGCGCCCGGTCTGGTTGAGCACGATGCCCAGCCCCAGGCCCAGAACCAGCGCGATGAAGATCTGCTTCCACAGCGCCAGACGTGTCCAGGGAGACAGAAAGCGCGCAATGGGCCCGGGAGAGCGAGGCATCGGGGCGGAGGAAGAGCCTGAATCAGCCATGAGTGTTTCCTTCTTGTCATTATTGTTGGCTGCGCGTGGAAGCAGCGCAGAGTGCAGACTGATGGTGATACAGGCCCCTATCCCGCGACCAATTCTTTATTTTGATTTTCCATGCAAGATTTGCATGACGACGAATTCACCCCCTGCTGCGCGGCACGCCAGAGGTCATTTTCTGCCCTGACACTGCGCACGCTTTTGACACGTTCGCTGCTGTAGAACGCACGAAGCCCGCTCAATGAGCGGGCTTCGTGTACTGACCACAATATTCGGGATGTTGCATCCACAAAGATCAGCGGCACCTTTTCAAGCCGTCGATCATGCCTCCGGCAGGCCAAGAGCCTCCTTGACGGCCGGCCAGGCAGGTTCGCCATCACGGGTGGTCACGCCTTCCAGCCAGGCCTTGACCTTGGCCGGGTTGGCCTTCATCCACTCACCGGCGACTTCTTCCTTCGGCTTTTCTTCCTTGCCATAGCCATAGATCAGCGCGCTCTGATCATCCGAGCTGAAGGCCAGCTGATCGAGCAGGCGGGTCGCATTGGGGTGTGCTTCCGACCATGCCTTGTTGGCCAAGGTCTTCACATCACTGGCGCCGCCGCCCGGGCCCCACATGTCATCCGGGTCGTCGAGGAAGACCATGTCATATTCGATGTTCATCCAATGCGGTGTCCAGCCGACGAACAGGATCCACTCCTTGCTCTTGGAGGAATTGGCCACGGTGGCCAGCATGCCCGGCGTCGATGACTCCTTGAGGTCCCAGTCGCCCAGACCATAGATATCACCATCGACCCCCTTGTTGACGATCTCGCTGGAACCGGAGCCGATCTCGATGGAATAGATGGTCTTCTCGAACTTGTCGGCGAACTCCGGCTTGTCGAGGTCTTCGTTGGAGGTCACACCGGCCTCAGCAACGTAGCCCGGCACCGCGAACCCGAGGCGCGCGCCTTCGACATTGTTGCCCATGTCGACCAGGGTGCCCTTCTCCATCGCGGCGTCGTACATGTTGCTCTGCGCCGGCAGCCAGGCGGCGAGGAAGGCATCCACCTCGCCCAGCGACATGCCTTCATAGGTGATCTGCGCGCCCAGCTGACGTGTGCTGGGGGAGTAACCCAGCGCTTCAAAGACTTCCGAGGCAATCTCGGTCTTCATGGTCACGCCCGGCCACGGCGGCGCGGAGAACACCACACTGGCATCTTCCGCGGCAGACGCCGGCGCCGACAACGTTGCCAGCAACAGGCCACTGCCCGCCAGCGCCATGCGCAGTGGCAGAGGTTTCAGCATGTGGGGCTTGGTGAAGGGGGACGACATAGTGGACTTTCCTCGTTGTTGTTATGAATACGTCATTGTCATGAAAATGCGTGAATCAGACGCTGAGCGAAGATGACATCTTGATAAATGCCTCTTCTGCAAAACGCGCTTCCCGCAAAGAATTCACAATACGAGCAGACGAATCACTACCTTAAGCGCGATCGTTGGAACGATACAAGGCTCGGCGGCCAACGACGCGCATGAAAAAGCCCCCGCCATTCGTGAAAAATGACAGGGGCTTTTCATGACGCATGCGCTGATGAATCAGAAGCTAGCGACCAGAAGCGAATGATCAGAAACTGGCGATCTCTTCCGGACGCAGGAAGCGACATTCGCCCGGCTCCAGCTCCGGGTCCAGCTCGACAGCCCCGATGGCTTCGCGATGCAGGGCTTCGACGTGATTGCCGATGGCCGCGAACATGCGCTTCACCTGGTGGTAACGGCCTTCGGTGATCCACAGCAGGCCCACGGTGGCGGTTTCCATCTCGAGGCGCGCCGGACGGGTCGGCTTCTCTTCGCCATCCAGCATCAGGCCGTGATCGAAGTCCTCCACGGCGCGCGCCAGCTCATCGCCTTCCAACGGGCGCGCCAGAGTGACGCGATAGCGCTTGGCACAGGCCTTCTTGGGCGAGGTGACGCGGTGGTTCCACTGGCCGTCGTCTGTCATCAGCACCAGACCGGTGGTGTCGACATCGAGACGCCCGACGATGCTCAGGCGCTCGACATTGGGCAGATCGATCAGGTCATGCGCGCGCTCATAGAGGCCCGGCTTGCTGGTGCATTCCACATTGGCCGGCTTGTACAGCATCAGATAGCGCAGCCCCATCAGCTCCAGGTGCTCGCCATTCCATTCGACGCGCATGCCATCCTTGACGGCGCTCGCGGTGTTCTTGACTACCTCACCATCCACGGTGACATCGCCGCGGTGCACGACCTTCTTGGCATCGCTACGGCTGAGATCCGTGGTTTCGGTAAGGAATTTGTCCAGGCGCATCAGGCCTCCAGAGTGAAATGATCGGCGTCCATCCACGCCGGAAACTTGGTTCGAAACTCGTCGAGCGCGCCGCGTTCAAGCGTCACGGTCTCGATGAAGGGCTGGTCTGGCGCAGGGTCGAGGATGGGCTCGCCCTTGAAGTCGCAGACCATGGAGTCGCCGGTATAGTGCAGCCCGTTGGCGTCGTCACCCACACGGTTGACGCCCACCACATAGGCCAGATTCTCGATGGCGCGCGCCTGCAGCAGCGTGCGCCACGGATGACGCCGTACGCCCGGCCAGTTGGCCACGCACAGCAGCAGGTCATATTCAAAGGCGCTGTCGGCGGCGGTCTCGGCAGCACTCACGCCACCGATGACAGGACGCTGACGCAGCCAGGTCGGGAAGCGCAGGTCATAGCAGACCGAGAGCTGAATCCGAAAGCCGTTGAGCTCGACCAGCACCCGCTCATAGCCCATGCCATAACGCTCATGCTCACCGGCCATGCGGAACAGATGACGCTTGTCATAGTGCGTCACCTCACCGTCGGGCGTGGCCCACAGCATGCGGTTGTAACACTCGCCGTCATCCAGCACCGCGATGCTGCCGGTCATCACGCAACCGCGGGTGATGGCCTGCGCCTTGAGCCAGTCGACGCTCTCGCTGGACTCCATCGGCTGCGCCATCTCACGCGAATTCATCGTGAAGCCGGTGGCGAACATCTCGGGCAGCACGATCAGATCGGTTTCGGCATTGCGGCCATCGGCGCCCATGACCAGGCCAGCGGCATCCAGCTGCTCGCCGAGCAGGCGGCAGTTCTCCGCCGGGTCTTCCCAGCGCAGGTCCGCCTGCACCAGGCTGACACGCAGTGTCGCCCCTCGCGAGGCATCGCCAGCATTCGCTTGCGAGGAAGTCGCCTGTGGCTGTGTCGTCATGGTCGTCGTGCCTCCCTGCTGACTGAATGGACGCTTGAGTGGCGACTGGCGGATTCGCGTCGGCGTGAGCCTTGCCCACCCTGCCGCTGGTCGTGCCACGCCTTGAAAGCGCTCATTCTACCGTCTGTGGCGATCAGATGTGAGAGGCAAAGCATGATCTGTCACCACCGCACTGCTCAGCACGCGCACGAATCCCTGGCGGCGGGTGTGAGCATCAGAAGCCAGTGATATATTGGCGATGAACGCGAAGTCGCCACGCCAGGTTGCGGCGACGCCAGTTCACCGCGAGCTTGCTCGCCCCCTCCCTATCCCGACTCACAGGAGAGCTTCATGCCTCAGCTTCGCTTCCACGGTGTCACGCCTGCCCGTCTTGCCCCTGTCTCGCGCGCACTGATCGATCAGCTGAGCGAAGCGACCGCCACCGCGCGCGACGAATTCACGCTGGAATGCATCACCACCCAGTATGTGTTCGATGGTCAGCTCGTCGATGCCTTCCCCTTCGTCGAGGTGCTGTGGTTCGAACGAGGCCAGAAGGTGCGCGACCTGTGCGCCCAATCCATCGCGCAGGCCATGAACGAGGCCGGCTACCCGGAGGCCGAAAGCTTCTTCATCGCCCTTGAACCTTCTGGCTACTACATCGCAGGCAAGCCACTGGCGCAGGATGGTTCGAGCGACTCCGCATGAGGCGGGAGCAGGCAGGCCCCTCAGTCGAGAACCTGGCGCAGGCGCGCCGCGAGAGCGCCAAGGGCGTCGGCTTCGGGCTGGGCGCCTATGTGATGTGGGGCTGTTTTCCGCTCTACTTCGCGCTGTTCGAGGGCATTCCCGCCTGGGAAGTGCTGCTGCACCGCATCCTGTGGAGCTGCGTGTTCATGGTGCTGCTGATCAGCGTCATCCGGCGCTGGTCGCCGGTGCGCGCCGCCTTCGCCGAACCCCGCAAGCTTGTGCCGGTGCTGGCCTGCTCGATCCTGATCGCGCTCAACTGGGGCATCTACATCCACGCGGTGGAGGTGCATGAGGTACTGCAGGCAAGCTTGGGTTACTTCATGACGCCGCTGGTCAATGTCGGGCTGGGCATGCTGTTCCTGAAGGAGCGCCTGACGCGCGTGCAGCTGTTCGCGCTGGGGCTGGCCGTTCTCGGCCTGAGCCTGCAGCTGATCGGGCTGACGAAACTGCCGTGGATCACGCTCTCGCTGGCTGTCACCTTCGGCACCTACGGGCTGCTCAGAAAGCGCATCGCGCTGGATGGCCTGTCGGGCCTGCTGGTCGAGACGATGATGCTCGCGCCACTCGCGCTGCTGCTGATCGGCGGCCAGTGGTTCTCCGGCGAATCGCACTTCACGGCCAGCGATGTCGGCCCGCTGGGGTTGCCCGCCAGCGTGCTGATGATGTCCAGTGGCGTGCTCACCGCGCTGCCGCTGCTCGCCTTTGCCGGTGCGGCGCGTCGCCTGCGCCTCGCCACGGTCGGCTTTCTGATGTACATCAACCCGACCATGCAGTTTCTGATCGCGCTGCTGATCTTCAAGGAAACCCTGCATCCGACGATGCTGATCACCTTCGTGCTGATCTGGAGTGGTCTGGCGCTCTATACCGCCTCGACGTTCTTCCAGCATCGCGCCCGGCAGCGCGGCTGATATCACCCTTGAACTGACTTAACGAACCAAAGCGAGGATGCCCAGCCATGCCAGACCCTGCTGCAGACTCCCTGAGCAGCCGCCTGTTGCGCTTTCTGCCGCGCCTGCTGGCCTTCGCCCTGCGCGTCATCGGACAGTTCATCGCCAACCGTGGCGTGCTGCTGGCCGGTGGCGTCGGCTACAACATCCTGCTGTCCAGCGTGCCGCTGTTCGCCTTGCTCTGCGTGCTGCTGACGCACCTGGTGGATGAAACACGCCTGATGAGCATCATCGCCATTCAGGTCCAGCATCTGGGGCCGGGCCAGGAAGACATCCTGCTGGACGCGGTGCGCAAGCTGCTGGCCAATCGCGAGGTGATCAGCTGGATCGGCATGGGCGGCTTGCTGTTCTTCGCCGGACTGGCCTTTCGCATGCTGGAAGACGCCATCGCGCTGATCTTCCATCAGCATCCGGTGATTCGTAAGCGCAGCGCCTGGATTTCCGCCCTGCTGCCCTACGCCTTCGTGATGGTGCTGGGCGCGGGCCTGCTGGCGCTGACCCTGCTGGTGGCGCTGGCCTCGGCGATGAATGACGCCCTGACACTGCTGACCGGTATCGAGCTGACCCTGGGCGATGCCGGCAGCGAGGTGATCTATCTGATCAGCATCGTCGGCATGTTCGGGCTGTTCAGCGCCATCTACAAGATACTGCCCCAGACCCGCGTCTCGACCCGCCGCGCGCTGGTCGGTGGCCTGGTCGCGGCCACCCTGTGGGAGCTGACGCGTCTCGCCTTGAGCTGGTACTTCACCCACCTGTCCTTCGTCGGTGCCGTCTACGGCTCACTGGCAACGCTGATCGTGCTGCTGCTGGGGCTGGAGATCGGCGCCGTGATCCTGCTGCTCGGCGCCCAGGTGATCGCCGAGCTGGAGCAATGCTCACGCGAGAACATTCGCTGGTACCGCACGCCGGATCGCAAGCCGCTGACGCGACTGCAATCGCGCCGCAATGCCATGCAGCATGCCGGAGAGGTCAGCGAGGAGGATGAGCTGGCAATGAACCCAGACAGGGGGTCAGGCAGTGGTTCAGAAACCGGTTCAGCAAACGGTTCTGAAAGCGGCTCAGACAAGCGCTAGTACACGCGCTCGGAAAGCTCACCGCGCACACAACGAAAAAACCGCCCCTCGGGGTAATGCCAGTCAGTTAAGCCTATTCTCCATAAGCTGATCATGAGACCTTCCTGTGCCAGGTACACTTATTATGGGAAGGTCTCATGCATTTCAGCGACGCCATTGATGCCATTGCCAAGGCGGC
>Ga0209634_1001420_pt1 | contig 17461 bp, 15 predicted proteins | sample LinPmetageLP40_FD_184043 | JGI IMG/M metagenome (GOLD analysis project Ga0209634, IMG submission 184043) | Marine viral communities from the Pacific Ocean - LP-40 (SPAdes) (version 2) | ecosystem: Environmental > Aquatic > Marine > Oceanic | place: Pacific Ocean | collected 2010-08-26
TGCTACTTTCCCAAGAGTAGGACCTGTAGCGTATGGACAAAAGACACTTCAAAAGAAAGCAAGTGCTTTAGATCGTATTAACGTAAGAAGATTACTTATATCTCTTAAAAACTTTATAGGAGATACTAGTAAACAATTAGTTTTTGAACAAAACACAACAGTAACTAGAAATAGATTCTTAAATGCAGTTAATCCATTCTTAGAATCAGTTCAACAAAGACAAGGATTATTTGCCTTTAGGGTTGTAATGGATGAAAGCAACAACACAGCTGATGCTATAGATAGAAATCAATTAGTAGGTCAAATATTTATTCAACCAACTAGAACAGCTGAATTTATAATTCTAGATTACACAATACAACCAACAGGAGCGACATTTAATGACTAAAAGTTAAAAAACTCTATATTTATAATAAAATAACAACACAATGGCAATACTTAGCTCAGCAGATATGTTTTTTACGGCCTACGAGCCTAAATTAGCAAACAGATTTATATTCTATATAGATGGAATTCCTGCTTATTTAATAAAAAAAGCGGATAGACCAAAATATACCGCAGAAGAAGTAGTCCTTGATCATATTAACGTTAAAAGGAAAGTAAAAGGCAAATCTGATTGGAGTCCAATTACATGTACTTTATATGATCCAGTAACTCCCTCAGGTGCACAAGCCGTAATGGAATGGGTTCGTTTACACCACGAGTCAGTAACAGGTAGAGATGGTTACTCTGATTTCTATAAAAAAGATATTAGATTTAATACTTTAGGCCCCGTTGGCGATGTTGTTGAAGAGTGGATTTGTAAAGGAGCATTCGTAACAGGTGTTGAGTTTGGAAGTGGTGATTGGACATCTTCTACTCCTATGGAAATTAGTATAACAATTGCTATGGATTATGCGATTTTAAATTACTAAGATTCTTCCCAAAATAAAAAATTAAAGAGGTGCGCAAGCACCTCTTTTTTGTATATGTATATGCAAACATACAAGTTATAAAATGGAAAATAAACAACTATTCCCTACTGAAGAAGTTACTTTACCTTCAAAGGGATTAATTTACCCCCAAGACAATCCTCTTTCAAAAGGTGTATTAGAAATGAAATACATGACTGCAAAAGAAGAAGATATTCTTACAAATGGAAGTTACATTAAAAACGGAACCGTAATAGATAAACTATTAAAATCCCTAATAGTAACCCCTATAGATTATAATGACATAGTAATAGGTGACAAAAACGCAATTATGGTTGCTGCCCGAGTTTTAGGATATGGGAAAGATTACACATTTACTATAGAAGATGAAGAACACACTGTTGATCTTACAGAGGTAAAGGATAAAGAATTAAACAAAGAGGATCTTTTAGCTAAAGGTCAAAATGAATTTGAATTTACACTTCCTACAATTAAAAAATCTATTACTTTCAAACTCCTTACTCATGGTGATGAAAAGAAAATAGATAATGAAATTAAAGGAATTAAAAGAGTTAAAAAAGGAGAATCCCCAGAATATAGTACTCGATTAAAACACATGATACTATCCGTAGAGGGTGATTTAGAACGCAAAACTATAAGAGAATTTGTAGATAATCAACTATTAGCACGCGATGCAAGAGCATTAAGAGCATACATTAAGAAAATCCAGCCTGATGTAGATTTAGTATTTGATCTTGAAAATGAAGCTGGAGACGTAAGGGGGGGCGTTAGGGTCCCAATTGGGATCACGTTTTTTTGGCCTGACTCCGAATTATAAGTTTCAAGTTTATCAAGAAATACACGATTTAGTGTATTATGGAAATGGGGGTTTTATATACTCTGAAGTATATATTATGCCTATCCACATTAGGCGCTATCATATTAAAAAAATAAATGATCTTCACGAAAAACGCAATGAAGAAGAGGAAAGAGCTATGAATACTTCTAAACAAAATATGAAAAGTATACCTGCTACCCCTAATATGAGTAGAACCTAATTACTTTATATTTATAATAGACAATAATACTATTTGATGGCTAAAGAAAAATTAAAAAATATCGACAAAGAAAGCAAAATTATAAAAGATACATTTGCTGAAATAGGTAGTCTTATTAATGAATTAAATAGTAGTTTATCAACAACATCAGATTTAACCCAAAAAGCAGCTAATAATTTATCTAAAAGTAAGGATTTATCTAAAGAGTTTATGGATAGTGAAAAAAATATCAAAAACTTAAAAGAAAAAGTAAAAAATTTAGATAATGATAAGTTACAAAAACTTAAAGAAGCACTAAAAACGGGTGATGGGTTAAATCACAACTTAACTAAAGAATTAGGCCTACAAGATAACATAGGTAAATTAGCAGGAACTGCTGGTAAAAATAAACTAAAAGCCTTAGGTATAGATCAAAAATCTTTAGCCCTTTTAGATATTAAAAATAAACTTCAAGGGGTTATGAATGCCGCAATGGATACATTCATAACCCAATTATTCGCAGCGGATAAGGAGACTACTAAAATGGCTAAAAGTCTTAATTTATCAAAAAGTGAAGCTATAGATTTAAAGCGCGAATTTGCGGCAATCGCAGCAAATACAAATTCAATAAAAGTTAACTCAGTAAGATTAAGTAAAGCAAATGCAGAATTAAATACCCAACTAGGAACCGGTGTTGTATTTAGTGGTAATATGCTTACTACTTTTTCTAAACTTACAGAAATTGTAGGAGTCTCAGCTGAAGCTGCTGGTAATTTAGCATTTCAAGCCCAAAACTCAGGAAAAAGTTTTAGAGAAGTAGAGGAAAATATATTAGGGGCATCTTATGAGATGCAAAGAGGAGTAGGTATCCAACTTGATATGAAAGAAGTATTAGAGGCAACAGGTAAAATTACTGGTCAAGTAAGAGCAAATTTAGGATCAAACCCAGAAGCAATAGCAAAAGCAGTAACTGCTGCTAAATTATTGGGGGCTGAACTAGACGATATAGCTTCGGCTGGTAAAACTATGTTAAATTTTGAAAGTAGTATTGAAGCTGAATTAGAAGCAGAACTTCTGACAGGCAAACAGTTAAACTTAGAAAAAGCAAGGGCAGCAGCTTTAGCAGGTGATCAAGTTGCCTTAGCTGAGGAATTATCTAAAAATGTAGGAACACACGCAGAGTTTTCAAATATGAATGTCCTACAACAGGATGCATTAGCTAAGGCTATGGGGATGAGTACAGATGCTATGGCGGATATGTTATTCAAACAGGAAACCATGGGCATGAATGCTAAACAACTTAGAGCCCAAGGTAAAGGTGAATTAGCAGACAAATTAGAACAACTCGATGCCGAAGAAAGACGAAATTTAGCTATGGAAAAGTTCCAAACTACAATAGGTGATGTAGCATCAGCACTACTACCTGTAGTTGAATTTTTAGGCACAGCATTTGAATATGTTGCTGGATTAAAGGTAGTAATGGGTCCATTAGTGGGGATTATGGCTGCCCTAGCAGTAGCTGCTGGTATGTTTGCAGTTAAAGCCGGTATAGCTGCTACTAAAAGTATGGTAAAAGCAGCCGCAGAAACCTTTGGTAGCTTTGCAAAAATCCCATTTGGAATTGGTATTCCCTTAGCTATTGGGGCAGTCGCAGCTATGTATACTATGCTTAGTAAACCCCCTAAAGTCAAAGATGGATTTGCACCATCAAGTAAAGGTCCTTTTACAATCACAGATAATTATGGTGCTATGGCTAGTACAACTCCTGGTGATAACCTACAAGTGGGTCCTGGATCTAGATCCCAAGCACCATCACAACCTATAGTAGTTCAAAATAACTGGGACGCATTTGCAGCATCTAATGGCAATGGAAGAAAAGGCCTAGGAGGAACTCAATCACTTCAGGCGAGTCCTACCTTTGCTTGATATTTATAACAAAACAACATAATCATGGCAATTAAAAATTTAACATCAATTCACGACTTAGTCCAAGAGGGGGAAGTTAACAACATGGAAGCACAAACAGGACCCGCATTTCCGGTTGTAGGACCTGACCTAGAAAGGGGATTATACCCATTCGGTGTTCCTGTAGGATCACAACTACATGCTGGACCAGCAGCAGATCAAGCAGGTAGATCACTAGTAGGCCCTAATTATCAAGGGGTTTATGGGGGTGTTTCTGTTCCTTCTGGATTAGATAATGATGGAATAACTCCAGATCTTTACACAGACAACCTACCTGATTAAGGGTTTATGGCAATATCCTTACAAAACATTTTAAGATTTGCCGAAAATTCAGGACAAAACCCTGATGGATCTCCTTTTGACCAAAGGTCATTAGGTTATGGAGATAACCCACCATTAGTACTTAAAGATCTTCCTAAGGTAGATCAAGAAACTAATGGAGCTTTAGGATTTGTAAATCAAGTAACTGATAATTTTGTAAGGGGAGGGGCTGTAGGATTAGGTAATGCTGCTATTGATGACCTAAAAAGATTAGGAAAAATCTTAATTAGCCCAAATGGCCTAGCTTGGTCAGCAGCACAAATAGCACTAGCCCGTACTAATCCTGTAGGACCAATTCCTGAAAAAAGTGAAGGTGGTGGGGATGAAGAAGAAAACTTTATACAACGTGCCGCTAGTGCTATTGATGAGGCAACTGGGCTTCGAAATCGTAAAACACTACCTATTAATACTCTTTTAACCGCTGGAACAGGAGCTGCAGGTATTAGGTTTAGAAAAGACGGCTTAGTAGATTTAAATAAGGAATCAGGATATAATTATGATCTTAATTTAGGAGGAGATAAATATGATAAAATTACTAGAGATAATATTAAAGGTATAAGTGAAAATTTTGGCAATCCCGATGATGAATCAACAAATAAAAATAAATTATTAAATTTATTTGGAAGACATATATTAGAATTACCATCAGGGATGGATTCAGTTTCTAATGATATTAATTTTTTATTAGATTATAAAGGGGGAGCACATTCTATTTTTGGGATAGGAAGTACCCAAATAAAAAAATACAGAAGTAACCCCTATAATGATATAGGAGAAAATGGAGGTTATTTACCATTCTTTAATCCGGGTTTATTTTCCCTAAGACAAGGTCCTAACACAACAAAAGCAGATCCAGGAACTGGCAAATACACAGATTACAAAACAGTAAGAGGTTTACCAAATCAAGTAAAAAAAACTAGAATTGATTTATATAAAATGGGTGATCCGGGAATTAAAATGGATAACGGAGAAGGAGTAGGAGCTTATAATTCAAGAACTGTAGACAGAATATCTGCGGCAAGTATATTTAAACGCAATAGCCCAGATGAAGATTTTAGTAGTACTTTTAAAGATTACATTAAATTTAGAATAGCAGTAGTAGATACATCTAATCCACTTAATGATAATATGATTCTATTTAGAGCCCTTTTAGATAATGTAGCAGATAATTTTTCGGGAGAGTGGAATTCTTTTAAATATAATGGTAGAGCTGAAAAGTTCTATACCTATGGGGGATTTGATCGTTCAATATCTTTTGGATTTAAAATCCATACACAAACAAGACATGAACAAAAACCTTTATGGAGGAAATTAAATTACTTAGTTGCTCAAACGGCTCCTGAATATAAAAATAGAAGAATGCGAGGAGTATTTTCTCGCTTAACTATTGGTGATTGGATGAATGAAATCCCTGGCTTCTTTACTTCGATAAATTTAAGCTGGAATACAGCGTATCCTTGGGAAATTAGACACGATGATCTAGGAGAAGATAAGGATTTAAATGAATATCCCCACATTTTAGATGTTTCTTGTGCCTTCCAACCAGTACACAACTTTGCCCCTTCAAACAGCGCAACAACTCCATTTTTACTCCCCGAAATTGGGGTAAAGGGTAATAGAAAATATGCTCAACAATCTGATAATGAAGATCAAGATGAATTTGATGCAAATGGTATAGCAAAAGATGCTGAAATAGCTGATATAGACATAAATGAGACGATTTAACGACATAAAACAATTAAGAAGTGGTGGTGGAAAAAGATATTATATCAATACTATTTTACCGGAAATCCCCTTAAGTCAAAATGATATTTACATTATAACCCAAGATGGAGATAGATTAGATAATTTAAGTTTTGAATTTTATAAGGATGTACAATATTGGTGGGTAATATTAGCTGCTAATCCAAATAAATTACGAAAAGACAGTTATCATGTAGCCTTAGGTGAACAAATTAGAATACCCTCAGATCCTATTAGATATGTAGATAACTTTATAAGTTTTAATAATAATAAAAGATGAGTATTTTTAAAGACACCTTTAGGGGTTATGTAAGAAATCAATTAGAACTTAGAGAAGAATTAATTAGTATAGGTAACCCTGATAAATTTAATGAACACGAAGGCAACACAAACCGTAGAAATGCATCTCATACATTTACAAATTGGAATAAGGAGGAGGTAACAATAAAACCAGGATCTCACCACACTTACACACTTAATAAACAGTGTGTTATAAGAGCAACATCTTTAACAGATTACGTTAGTGACGTAGGGCTAGATATAGGGGATTTAGGAGGACAGAGCTTTAATAGATTAAAAGGAGCTTCTTTATCCCAAAATTTTATATTACAAGGTGGTATATTAAGTGATTTTGCAAGATCTTTCCAAACAACAGATGAAAATGGTAACCCACAAGGACTAAGAAAAGTACGAAAACTTGATCAAGTAAGAGCATCATTCCCTAAACCAGGATTAAAAACAAATTTAGGATATGGTGATTTTGCTATAGGAGCAGATGCATCAGAGGATGGTTATGGAATTGTTCCTATGCCTGGTATTATAGATGCTACAATTAGAACTAAAAGTGCTTATGGTTCTTTAAGAGAAGGTAAAATTAATTTTGAAGTCCACAATCAAAGGCAGTTAGAAATAATGGAAATGCTTTATATGAGACCTGGTTATATGGTTTTATTAGAGTGGGGTTGGTGTCCTTACATTGCTAGCTCAGGAGGTAAAGAGGCAAGAGGCAAAATAGTAAATGAATTAAGATTAGTAGAAAATGAAACAGATAATGACATATATACTAATAATATAACCCAAAACAGAGTATTTAATGCTATAAATAACCTTAAATCATCACAAGATGGTAATTATGATGGGATGTTGGGGTTTGTAAAAAACTTTGGATTTAAAGCTAGAGAAGATGGGGGATATTCTTGTTTTACTGAATTAACTTCAATTGGTGAAGTTATAGAAAGTATTAAAATACCTGCTGTATCAATAATTAATACTACTAAAGATGTAAGTTCTAGTGGTAACACTACTACTGATAGTGAGGGAGATATTATAGTAGTGGGGGGTGTAGCTACAAAAATTACCTCTGATATTATAGAAGGTGGGAGGGGAGCAAGAATGTTATCGGTTACTAGAGAAAAATTTGATAAAGCTATAGCTACTCAAGTATTCCCTACATATAATGGTTTATTAGGACTTATAAATGTTATAAATAATTATACTATTTTTGGGTTTGGTGATACTTTTGATGAAAATTCAACCGAAACTATAAAAAAAATATTTCCATATAGGGGTGAAGATTCAGAAGGACTAAATGATATAGAAATTGCAGCACGTAAGGCAAAAAATACCTCCCTTAATAAATTAGCCCGTTCAGGACAAGCGCTTCCAGGTGAGAGAGCAGATACAAAGAGTAACATAAGTGATACAGCAGCTAGTACACTTTTTAGAAACTTACTTACTTTCCAATCCGCGGATTTTGAGTCTTTATTATTTAAAAAATTTAATATAGATTCAAAAGAGGAATTAAAAAATTACATTATTCCTACCTCCCAAACTGGAAATAAAGTAAAAACAGCTACAAGCCCCACAGGTCGACAATATGCAGTTAATGAATATCTTGAAGGAATAAAACAAGCTTATATAAGGTGGGATGCATTAGCTGCTTTAATTAATGATTATTTAATACCAAAATCTTCTAAGGGCCTTCCTCCCCTTAAAGTAGTCACAGATAGAGTATATGATATTAATAAAAATACTAGTAAATTAGACCCTCTATTATTCTGCCCTATTGTATCCTATGAAAGCTCTACAGAGGATAATATGTTATTAGACTTCTCATGCGATGCTAATGTTTGTATATTACCCCTTCAATTTGACCAAAATTTAGCCGCAGAAGCTTCCCCTGATGCTGACCCCTTACATATAACTGATACATTAGGTTATCAACCCGACCTTAGTAGAATTCCCTTTGAACTTATTGCAAGTATGTATGGTTATGGTGAAGCAAATTCAGCAACTAAAGACCTATTATATAACCAACAAAATGTATTCAATGAAGCATTAAAGGATGACTCTAAATTTAAGTTAAACGATACTGACACATTAAGAAGGATAGGAAGTATCTTCCTAAATGTTAAGATGCTGTTAAATATAGCTGAAAAAAATGCAGATAATGAAGGTTATAGTGTAGGGATGTTTGTAAAGGACATATTTAAGGAGGTCAATAAAGTGTGTCCTAATCACAATTTTGTTCTAACAGATGATAAAGAATCAAATAATATCTTCATCATAGACCTTCCAGTAGACAATTCAGAAGTACCTATGGATCTTCATACATTCGAACCATTTAGTAATAAAAATATTTTAAGAAGTTTTGACTATACTAGCAATGTCCCAAGTGCTATGTCTGCTACAATTGCAATACAAGCACAAGATCCTAGAAGTATACAAGATATAGATGGTGTTACATTTGCTGCTTTTAACAGATCTATAAAAAATAGATTATTAAGTAAGGACACAGAATCTACTTTTCAAAAAACTCTAAAGGATATTAACACCGAAGGTAGTAAAATACTCTCTCAACAATCCACATTATTAAACGAACTAATAACCTATAGATCAAATTTTTTTAAAAATATAAAAAACCTAGATAATGATAAAGAAATTTTAGGGGAAGGAAATACAATAGGTAGTCTTAAAACATACCAAAAAAATGCATCTTACCTTAGTACAATTGATAGGGGGGTTAATTCCTTTAATTCTGTTATTCCTCTTGAATTTAGTGCTACCTTAGATGGAATTTCTGGTATGGTAATTGGTAATATATTTAAAATTCATAAAGATAGACTACCTAGGGCATATCATAAATCTAATATAGGATTTATATTATTTAATGAGGAACAAAAAATTACTGCAGGGGGCGATTGGACTACTGATATAAGTGGTAAAATGACTATTTTACCCGAAGCAAACATTAAAATAAAAGGAGTAGCAGTAGGACTCCCTGGGGGTGCTGAAAATGCATCAGATATAGAAACCAAAACAGGAGGGGCCTTTCAAGCAGAAACAGAAAGTGACACTGATGAAACACAAGAGGCAATAACTGACATTAATAAGGCAACTACTAACTCACCCCTCTATTTAAAATTTATTAAAGACACTTCATTAGAAAGTATTGATAGTCGTGATGTATCAGGGTTTGGTGGAATTGGGTATACAACCCTAAGAGGAAATACGGATAAAGGAGGACCCTCAGTTAATAATGAGAGTGGCTTCTTTGACAGAGATGACAATTCTTATGGTATGTTTGACTCATATAACCACAAAGGTATGTATTTAGGAACAGTAAAAACATCAAAAGAATTTTCTAACAACCCTAATTATGAGGCAGCTACTGGTAGATGGTATGAAAGATATGAAGGAGGTACTCTCCGTATTTTATCTGAGCATGCACATAAATATTTTAAAGGTGTATCTGCAGAAGGTGACCAATCTTTAGGCTATATATTTAAATACAAAGAAGAAAAAACACCCGCTACTCATGGTAGAGAAGATGACCCTAACACATATTATATCCCCAAAGAAAATTTTATATTAATCAATGAAGAAAGATATGAATTTAATGATGAGGCTATGGAAATAGGCATCCTCGGGGGTAATGGCACTCCTAATTATAATGGAGGAGATGTAACAGATATTACATATACTTGGTTTAGTGTAGAATTTGATAGCACTGTTGATGATAAATTCTTAAAAGATTGGGTAAGAGAGGGCAATACAATAGATACTGATGGTGGAGATTTGGGGTCATACTACATGGGAGATCAAACCCTATCCGAATTTACTAAAGGAGATAGAGATGTTTGGATGAGATCAGATACATTAGCAATAACTTCAGCTTCTGCAATGCAAATGTATCAACCTCCACCATATACTCCTCCAATTCGTGAAAGTGAATTGGCCGAAGTTGAAACCTACTTAGGATATGATATACAACTTATTGAAAATACTACTACTATTGGTGGGGAAGCTTATATTACTACATCTTATTATATAGAAGTTGATATTATTATAAGTGAAGGTGAAGAGCCATGGGTTGAAAGTTTTGAACAATTTGATGATTTAAATTATTTAAAAGGCGAAATAAAATACGCTGTTGATGCAATAAATAGTAATCAATAATGACTTACATACCAAAAAATAAATACAAAGTATTATATACTAATGGGGGCACATACAAATTATCAACCACTAATAAACCCTACATAGGAAAGTATATTAAACTTACTAATGGAAAAATATTTGCGGGGGAAGACCCTAGTAATATTATTGGAGCACTCACACCCCTAAAAATCCAATATAATAGAAATATTAAACCAGGTAAAAATAATGATACTTACTCTACATTAAAACCCAATATAGCAAGTAAACAAGATAATTATATACCTATACCTTCAACCAAACCTATCCCTAATGTTTTAGATTATAGTAAAGGGTATTTCAATAGATATCTTTCGGTAAGATTAAATACTAAACAATATCAAGAAATCTCACAAACTACATTTAATAATTTTATTAAAAAAAATTATAATAAATCCCTCAATAAAGTATTTCAAATAGAATGGTCTTTAAATGAAGACAACGAAGATCATAATACTAAAACTCTTAGAGGGTTAGAATATCAATTACCTGGTATTTTTGATTTTTTTCCTAATAAAAATCAATTTGGTTTAAAATATGGAGTAGTAAAAATAGGGGAAATATCTAGGGTATATCCTACGGGGGAAATAATCCCCAAAGTTCTACCCGCTGCTTATCAAACCGGAAACAAACAAATCAACACTATAGATAACCCAAATGTTCCTAATTATGAGTATTGTGGGAATTGTATTTTTAACCAAAAGGGTAATTGTAATAAATGGCAAGCTAATATAAAAGAACAATATTGGTGTCGAGCTTATAAATCTATACATAGTTCTGAACAAAATAAAGTTATCTCTGCTCAACCCCAACCTAATTTAACCCCCTCACCACAGCCAACACCTAAATCTTTACCCCAACAAACTACTACATCCCCTAGTAGAGGAGGTGGATACTAATAAAAGCTTTCATATATTTGAGATATGTACTATCTCATAGAAACTAAGGACCAATTAGAAAGATTTTTTAAAGATGAAGGTAACAAATGTTACCTTCAATTTATTACAAATAACGACAAAACCCACCCTAAACTACAATCCTTATGTGCTTTATATATTCACTCATTTAGTAAGGAAAAAGGATTTATTATTAATCTAAACCATCCTGAGGCATTTGAATTAGATTTACCACTAAATTATTTACAATCCTACACAAATATATTTGTAAAAGAAAAAACCAAAGCTTTACTACACCTTCCCCACCTCCCTTATACGGATATACAATCCATATACTACTTACTAAAAAATGAGCCTCTAGACCCCTTACCTAAAACAGCAGCCCACACATTTTATGAGCGCAAATTTGGCGCAAACAACGTGAATAAAATAATTCCCCTAGCAAAGCACTATGAGGCGTTGACCCAAGAATTCACTGCGTTAAATCCATATATTACTAATTACAAGAGTGAAGCTTCAAATAAATGGTATAATGAAATACTTACACCAACTTTAGCTAAAATGGTAAGTGAAGGCTTTAAAATTAATAGTGACTTTAAAAAGCACTTCGACATTAAGGAAAAGTTTAGCATTGAAGATGATAAAATATATGGTTGGTATAATTTTTGCACAACAACAGGTCGTCCTACTAATAACTTCAATAAAATAAACTTCTCAGCTTTAAAACACGACAGTGGAGAGCGAGATGCTTTTGAAGCAAACAATGATGTATTGGTTGAAATGGATTATGAGGGCTATCACCCTCGAATTATAGCTTACTTAATAGGACACTTTATAGATAGTAAAGAATCTGTACATATTCAACTAGCAAAAATGTATTTTGAAACTGAGGAGGTAGATAAGAAAATGTATAAAAAAAGCAAAGAACTAACCTTCCAACAAATGTATGGGGGTATATCTAAAAAATATCTTAAACATGAGTATTTCAATAAAACCCAAAAATTTATAGATGCCTTGTGGGAGGAATTTAATGAAAGAGGATTCGTTAAAACTCCAATTTCAAGGCGTAGGCTTTTAAAAGGTAATTATAAAAACATAACACCACAAAAGCTATTTAACTACTACATACAAGCATTTGAAACTGAGTATAACATTACTTTACTATCGCGAATATTTAGCTTTTTAAAAGGTAAAAAAACTAAGATGGTGTTATATGTGTATGACTCCATGCTATTTGACTTTTCGTTAGAGGATGGTAAAGAAACACTTCAATCTTTAAAAAAATTAATTTCATCTGACTTTCCAATAAAATTAAAGAAGGGAAATATATACTCTTCTCTTGAGGCCCCTTGATATTTATGTGTGAACAATATAATTCACACAATGAACAATAAACTTTACTGCACCTTTATTGAGGAGGAGGAAATAGATGTAGTCATAGATGAGATAGTAGGGGAGTATGAAGTTTTATTCAATAAAATATTTATTCTGTCTTCTATAGATGAAGATAAATTAATGTTAACTTATAATATTGATATCCCTTCTGGAAATTATAATTTACACCTACCTAATACTATTTTGGTCCACAGAAAAAAACAAACAAACACTTTATATACTATAAATGCCCTAAATGAGGTTATAAAATATTTAAATAATGGTATTTTAGATACTTCCTACCAAGTTGATTGGAGTAATTTTAGAAATTCTCTCCTATTAACTCGTCCTGGGGGATTTAAAAAGCTAAGAACACGCTTAAAAGACATTAGAGAAGTATAATAAAATAAAAGGTTATGAGATTATCAAATTATGTAGGTAATACTCCACTTATCCCCATCAGATTAGGAGGATACACAGTATGGGGTAAATGTGAATTTATGAATCCTGGGGGCTCAGTTAAAGATAGAATGGCAACATATATTTTAGATGATGCCGAGGATCGCAAACTTATAAAGAAAGGCGATACATTAATAGAAGCAACTTCGGGTAATACTGGAATTGCTTTTGCTATGTTAGCAGCAGAGAGGGGGTATAAGATGAAAATTGTAATGCCCTCTAATATGAGTGAAGAACGTAAGCAAATGTTAAAATTTTATGGTGCTAGTTTAATACAAGTAGATGCAGGAGATTTTGATGGAGCAATAGAAACTAGAAACACTCTAGCAGAATCCTTTGGGTGGTTTAATTGCAATCAATTTCATAACCCATTAAATGTATTAGCACATTATAATACAACAGGTCCCGAAATTAATAAACAATTTAGAAAATTAACAGCTACAGATTACACCTCATCATGGCCCCAAGCATTTGTTGTAGGAACAGGAACAGGAGGAACTATCATGGGTTGTGGAGAGTACCTTAAAGAAAAATTTCCAGGAATGAATTTAATAGCTGTAGAACCAGAAGAAAGTGCAGTTATGTCAGGGAGAGAGCCAGGCCTACATGGAATTCAAGGTATTGGGGATGGAAGTAAGTTCTTAGTAGATTTAAATAAAATAAATGGCATTAGGACTGTACACACAGAATGCGCAAAAAAAGTAGCAAAACATTTAGCTTTAAAATATGGATTATTTGTAGGAATATCAGCAGGAGCAAATGTAATGGCTGCTTTTCAATGGTTAAGGGATAATAACCAACAAACTGCTATAACAATTCTTTGTGATAGAGGTGAAAGGTATTTTAGCTGTTTGTAAAAAGCCCCCTGGAAAAATTTGGTTTTACTGACCTAAGTTCGTATATTTCGTCAAAATTAACAGGTCATGAATCTAGATGAAATTAGAAAGCGTATGGACCGCTTACAAAATAAGTCCAATGGAAAATCCAGTAGTGATTTTAAAAAGAACTTTTGGAAACCACCAAGTGGTGAAAAATCTATAGTACGTATTGTACCATATAAACATAATAAAGATGTTCCTTTTACGGAGTTGTATTTTTATTTTGGTATTGATAAACCTAGAATGTTAGCTCTATCAAATTTTGATGAGTCTGATCCTATTTTAGAGTTTGCTTCTAAACTTCGTAAAACAAACGATCCAGATAATGTTGCTCTTGCTAAAAAATTATTTCCTAAAATGCGTATTTTAGCACCAGTATTAGTACGTGGTGAGGAGGATAAAGGAGTACGTTTTTGGGAATTTGGGAAAATGGTTTATCAAGAACTTTTAGGAGTCATGATGGATGAAGATTATGGTGACATTACAGACATTGCTGCGGGTAGAGATATTACAGTTGAAGTCATTCCTGCTAAAGAAACAGGTAAAATGTATGATACTACTACAGTTCGTGTTAAGCCAGTTCAATCTCCTATTTCTAAGAATGGTGAAGATGCTGAAGGATATCTTGAAAATCAGAAAAATGCTGTAGAGTTATTTAATAGATACTCATTTGATGAAATGAAAGCATCTCTTCAGAAGTACCTAGCACCATCTGAAGAAACAGAAACAGTTGCCGCTACTGAACCCGAAAAAGGAAAAGTTGATCTTGACTCTAAAATAGACGATTTATTTAACTAATATGGCTAAAAAATCCAACAAAGCAACCCCTAAAGGGGAAAGTCTTACTGAAGAATTAGCGGTATCGTTAAATAAAAAATTCAAGAAAGAATATAACCAGGTTGCATACTTCCTTAATGGAGGAGAAGAATCGCCAACAGATGTTACGTCATGGGTATCCACTGGATGCACACCTTTAGATCTAGCGATTTCTAACAGACCAAACGGGGGTTTGCCTGTTAGTAAAATTGTTGAGATTACGGGTCTAGAGCAAAGCGGTAAATCCCTCCTTGCAGCCCACGTTATAGCTTCTACACAAAAACAAAATGGTGTAGCAATTTATATTGATACTGAGTCATCTTTAGATGCTCAATTTTTAACCGCCATAGGAGTTGATGTTGATGATATGCTTTATATTCCTCTTAATACAATAGAGGACGTTTTTGAAGCTATGGAAGACATTATAGTTAAAATTCGCGAAAAAAATAAAGATAAATTAGTTACAATTATTGTTGACAGTGTAGCCGCCGCCACTACTAAGATTGAATCTGCTGCCGATTATGATAAAGATGGATATGCAACGGCAAAAGCCATCATTATGTCTAAATCAATGCGTAAGATTACTAACTTAATAGGCAAGCAAAAAATCCTGTGTGTATTTACAAATCAGTTACGACAAAAACTAAACGCTATGCCGTTTGGTGATCAATACACAACATCAGGAGGTAAAGCTTTACAATTCCACGCTTCAGTTCGCTTACGACTTAAAGGAGTAGGTAAGATTAAAGAAAAAGTTAATGGAGTTGATATGGTAGTTGGTCAAGAAGTAGAATGTGTAGTTGTAAAAAACCGCCTAGGCCCCCCTAATCGAAAAGTACGTTATAGTGTATTTTATGACTCAGGGATTGATGATGTTTTTGGTACCTTAAAATTACTTAAGGAATATGGTGTTGTAAAACAAGGAGGAGCATGGTATAAGTACACAACAGCCGATGGTGAAACACACCAATTTTTAGCTAAGGAATTTGGTGATTTATTAGAAAGCCACCCCACAGCTAAGGAAGAACTATATGAATCCCTTTGTGACAAATATATTATGAAATATCGCCACGAAAAAGAAGAAGGTCTAGATCGCGATCCTGATGAAACTATAGTAGAGAATGAATAAATTTGAAGATATTTTAAACGATATAACCTTAGAAGAGAAGCACCCTAATGATAGGGTGCTTCTTATTGATGGGTTAAACATTTTTTTAAGGGCATTTGCCGTAAATGGTTCTTTAAACGAAAAAGGTGTACCTGTAGGTGGTATTACGGGTTTTATGAAATCCTTAGCATTTGCTATTCGTGAAATGTCTCCTACTAGAGTTATAGTAGTTTATGATGGTGCTGGAGGTAGTAAAAGGAGAAAAAAAATAAACCCTAACTATAAATCTAATCGCACCCCTAAACGTGTTACTAAATTTGATGCTTTTAATTCATTAGAAGAGGAAAAAGAAGCAATGAAAATCCAATTTAGAAGACTACTTAGTTACTTAGAATTACTTCCTGTTGATGTTTATGGTATAGATAATGTTGAAGCTGATGACGTTATAGCGTATTTAAGCCAAAATATATTAGAAAAAGAAGTCATTATCATGTCTGCAGATCAAGATTTCCTACAACTTGTAAATGACAGAATTGTTGTTTGGTCACCTAATAAACGTAAATACTATACTAAAGAACAAATATTTATAGAATATGGTATTCCAGCTCATAATTTTTTAATGTATAAATGTTTACTAGGTGATAAATCGGACAATCTTGAAGGTATTAAGGGGTTAGGTGCTAAGAAAATGACTAAAGTAATACCAGAAATCACAGGTAAAGAATTAAATCTAGATTATCTTGTACATTATGCAACAACTCAAGATACTTTAATGCATAAACGTATAGTAGAAAATAAAAGTAATCTAGAGACTAATGAAAAGATGATGTCCCTTAAGGATCCCCTAATATCGGGTAATATAAAAATGCAAATAAATGACTTATCTTCTCGTCCAATGAACTTACTCCACAGAAATGATTTTATTATGTTATATAATAATGATTATATGGGAAATAGTTTACAAAACCCTGATATTTGGTTGACTGAGAATTTCCTTAAATTAAATAATCTTGCAAAAATAACACATGAGTAAATTAGAACAATATGGACATAATTTTCAAATTAAGACATTATCGTCCCTTATTAAGGATAAAGAATTCTTACAGCAGGTAGCAGATATTGTTTCACCTGATTTTTTTGATAATGAAGCTAATAAATGGATTATATCTAAAACTCTTGAGTATTTTAATGAATTTAGAACTACTCCTACAATGGAGGTATTTAAGGTTGAAGTAGAAAAAATTAGAAATGAAATTCAACAAGTTGCTGTAAAGGAACAATTAAAAGAAACTTTTAAATCTACTAATTCTCCAGATCTTGATTATGTTAAACAAACCTTTCTTGATTTTTGTCGAAACCAAACATTAAAATCTGCACTTCTTTCCTCTGTAGATTTACTTGAATTAGGAAATTATGAAGATATTCGTCGCCTTATTGATAATGCTTTAAAGGCAGGTATAGAAAAAAATATTGGACA
>Ga0209634_1001422_pt1 | contig 17452 bp, 17 predicted proteins | sample LinPmetageLP40_FD_184043 | JGI IMG/M metagenome (GOLD analysis project Ga0209634, IMG submission 184043) | Marine viral communities from the Pacific Ocean - LP-40 (SPAdes) (version 2) | ecosystem: Environmental > Aquatic > Marine > Oceanic | place: Pacific Ocean | collected 2010-08-26
AATGGGCTTTTGAGGGTTGGTAAATAGTGGAGCAAGGAAAAGGATAGTGTGATACCATTAAATGCTCTCCTTTTTTGGAGTGCAATATTAATCGTAAATGATCACTGTATCCTTTTCCTTGTGGAGTGATTTAAGGTGTGGGATTTGCATTTTTCTGGACTGAAGACTTGACAACGCACCACAGGTACACCATATTTCCTGCTTTTGGTGGAGCTTGACGGAACCAAAATAAACTAATGGGAGCATAGCGACTCCTATTCCTTTTTGTAATGAAGGGTTATTTCTTCTGTTGTTTAAAACCAATCGACTCTTTGGGTTCACCTTCTTCTTTTATAAGCTGTTTTAAGTAATCAAACACTTGTTTAATACTTTTATCGTGGTTGGATACTTTAGACTCTAACTCGCTCATTTTTACTAGCAAATCTTTATGGGTCAAGATCATCTCTCTCATTTTTGTAAATATCCTAATCACTTGAATATTCATTGTAATCGCCCTGTCACTATTCAAAACGCAAGATAACATCGTTAATCCTTGCTCTGTGAAAACTAGTGGTGGTTTCCTTAATCCCATTTTTTCACGATTGGATATCACAATCTGTGACTTCCAATCCTCTAATTCCTTGTCGGTCATTTGGAACATAAAATCTTCAGGGAATCGCTTTAAATTCCTTTTTACCGCTTGGTTTAGCACTCTGGTTTCTACTCCATACAACTCTGCCAAGTCTCTATCTATCATTACCTTTTGATCTCTGACCAAGTAGATTTTATTCATCACTACTTCATCTGGGACTATCATTGTGTTTTTTTGTTCACTCATGTTTTATTATTAATTGTTCAAAACTAATTTCATTTTTTTAAGATCACAATATGTAATCTTAAAACTTATCCTAAAGGATGGAACTGCTGGACTTCTTCCGATAAGCCTTCTAAATCATTCTCTAAATACCATTCTGTGCTACTAATATATCTGTGACCTGATAAGTATTGAACTTCTCTTAGGTTGTACATTTTGAGCCATTTCGTGATTACTGATGCTCTTATCTGTTTTGCATTTAAAACGCTTGGATTAAGCTGTCTGACTTTGATCATTAGCTGAGTCATGAAGTTGCTAAAGTTCTGACAGTGGCCTCCTTCTCCAATAAATAACTTGTCCGTTTCTACTTTAGTTTGGCTGATTCTCTTGCTGCTCATTTGTAGTAACTCACCTCTAATTTTTAGCACATAATCATAGATGTCCAATACTTGATGAGCTTCTAATTTCATTTCTCTGCCATTGCTTCTCATTCCTCCTGGTACTGTGATTTGTCCTTCTCTTAGATTGATGTCTTTTACTTCCAGTTTTCCCAGTTCTTCTGTTTTTAATCCTTGATAAACTAGCATGCCAAGCATCACTCTGTTTCTGCTTTGTTGGATTGATGTTATTGGATAGTTGTTGTAAAGTGCATGCAATTCATGAGGTTCTAAAATGTGATAGAGTACTTTTCGTTTTACACCTTTCACTGTGATATCCAATGCTGGATTGGCTGTGATTCTTTCTTCTTTGATCAAGTGTTCATAAAAGTGTTTAATCACGATCATATAATGCTTTATCGCCTTTTGAGTCATTCGTTTACTGCAGTGTTTCATGTAAAGCAATAAGTCATTGTAGCTTACTTGTTCAACTTCTAAGTTTTCTTGTTCTAACCATCTCCAAAATAGTCTAATGCTATTCATTCTGGACTGGATGCTTTTGCTAGCGTATCGCTTTGATTTCAGATAGCTTAAAAAGTTATCATTCATCTTCTGATAGTTGTTCACGCTCATAATGTGGGATATTATTAAAGGGTTGTTTTCTTGGGATTCCGACTAGGTGGGTGTAAATCTGTGTGCTGTCTAAACTGCTGTGTCCTAAAAATCTACTAATACTATCTAGCTTCATTCCTGCTTTCAGTAGATGTGTAGCAATACTGTGTCTTAGGGTATGCAGTCCCATTTCTTTGTCTTGTAGGTCAAGGTCACCTGTCAGCTGTTGGAGTTTGTTTAATCGAAGAAGCATACTCATTCCGCCTAATCTGTTTTGTTGAAGATTGATAAATAAGGCTTCTGTTTTCCCTTCTTTGAGTAAGTGAGGTCTGTGGTCGTAAATGTATTCTGTTAAGTATTTCAGATTGGTTTTGCTGATCGGTACCAATCTTTCTTTGTAGTTCTTTCCTTTGCGAACATGAAGTACTGAACGATCAAAGTTGATGTCTCCGATATCAACATTCACCCCTTCATTTCTTCTTAGTCCACATCCATAAAAGATGGCCAACATTGCCCTGTCTCTACTTTGGAAGGCTTCAATGGTTTCTATAGCTCTATTGAAGTATTCACTCTTATAGGATTTGTAAGTGGCTTCAAAAAGCATTCTGATTTCTTCTTCTGTCAGGAAGATGATTTTTCGTTCTGCTTGTTCATTCTCCAATGTTGGATTCGGGATTTCCAACCTTCCTACTTTGCGTAGGTATTCGGTAAACTTTCGTAGGGCTTGGATGTGTTTATTTAGATGTCCATTGCTTAGTCCACCACCTCTTCTTTGATTGCTTCTTTCTTTTAGGTTCTGATAATGGATTTCTATATGTGTGGTCTTTAGCTGTTGGATTGTGTTGATTTCTTGTTTCTCCAGATAGCTTAATAATTCCCGTACATGGAGTGGTAAATTATAGACTGTACTTGCTGCATAGCCTTGGATATCTAACCACTCTTTAAAGCTTTGTTCTAAGTAGCGGAACGATTGATTTTTGATGTCTAAATTTTTCACTCGGTTGCCCTTTTTGGTTTTGATCGAACTGCTTTGATTTTCTGTGTTTATGATTTTTACTGGCTTCTATGCAGTTCATTTTACTGCTTGAACTGCTTTTGATCTTTTTGGACTACTTGTACTTAAAGCTTTGATGATTTCATCCATGACTGCTTCTATTCGGCTATTTCGCTGGATTTGATCTTCATAAGTAGTTACTTGATAAGCATAGCCATTCTTCTGATCTCCTTTAATTTTCTCTACTAATCCCCATTCGTGTAGTGCTGCCATGTAGCGCTTTTGATTGCTGGCATTTACTTTTAGTGTTTGTCTTGCACTTACATTCGTGAAGCTGTTTTTATCTTCTGCTTGTAGCCAATCTTTTAGTCTTTCAAAGTAATTCCTTGTTGCTCCATTTAGGTCATCTGATTTCCTTAATAGGATTTCTTTCATGAGTTCGTTTGCTGCTGCTATATCTTCTATTGTTGTTTCTATATATTCTTCTCCTGTGTCTTGATCGTGTTGTTTCTCTCTTTGGTATTGGTGGTAAAAGGTCACCGCTTCGATAAATGCTAGATAATGTGCATTTGTTCTTCTTGGCTTGAACACTTCACTTGGGATGTGTACTTGCTCTGCAAAAGGGTTTCTGATTTGTACTGGCTGTAATATCCTTTGGGTGTTTTGCAGTAGTTCCGTGATCTGATGTTCTTCAGCTATATCTATCTTCCCTGCACTAATCTTTCTTTGATAAGCCATGATTTGCTCATCCTGTGCTGTTGTTTCATTGATGTAGATTAGGAAGCTTCTATTTGCATTATCTTCATATAGGCTTTCTTTAGTGGTGCATCCTGCAACACTTATTGGACCTTCTACATTGAGCGTGATGGTTTTCGTTTCTCCCTTGGTGTTTTTATGGACTACTGTTTTGCTGATCTTCTTTTTGCTCTGTAATTCTCTAAGTGGGTAAAGTACATTTTCCGCTCCGTCCAGATCCTCGATCAATATCAGTTTGTTTTGCAATTGTCTTTGTCCAAAGTAGTAAAAGGCATTCTCTGATAGTGTGGTGATTTCTAGTTTATCTTCTGGTGGGATCAATGAGCCTACTTTCTCTTGCAAGTGGGTTTTACCTATTCCGCTACTTCCAAGGCTTACAATATGTAAAGGGTGTTCTCGCTTTCTGCTTGTGAAGATCAGATACATGAGTAGTCGGTTATCTTCTTCTCCAATAACTCCTGCTTTGCCAATATCCTGCTTGGTACGTGCCATGAGGTTTGGGGCTTTTAAGTATTGTTGTGCTGCTTTTGTTTCTTCTGTGGTTAGGTTTTTCGTTTGATCTTCGTCTTTAGCTTGGAGTTCGATTTGCTCTAATCTGTATTGTTCGAGTAGATTTATTAAGTCCATCAAAGCTGCTCCGATTACACTTGTGCCGATTTCTAATTTCTCAGCTACTTTTCTGATAAGCTTCTCTGTTTGATTGTCATTGTATAGATCAAGGTTGTGTCTCAATGCTAAGTGTTCAACTTCTATTTTCAAGGTGACTCGCATTCTGTCTAGTCCTTCTAATCGGATTCCGCCAAGGATGGCTATTTGTATCATCCCACTTTCATAGATGATATGGTCGGGGTTAGTCGTGTTGATGGGTGTGGTTTCTTTCATGATGAAAAAAGTTTAAAATATTTTTTACTGAACTATCCTTCGTAAAACTACCTTATCATTCCGAACTTAACAAGAACTATACCCATTGATTATGAACTATACTTCTGCTATTATTGCATAATATCTCTTTTTCACTACTTAAAACTGAAGGATACAACATGACTTTTGGACAAAAAATGGCTTTCTGCCGTAAGGAAAAGAAGATTTCACAAGCTGAGATTGGTAAGCTCGCTAGTATCAATGGAGATATAGTAGGTAAGTATGAACGTGATGAGATGAAGCCTTCTATTGACACTGCTAAGAAGCTAGCAGATGCTTTGGAAGTATCTCTTGATTATTTGGTAGGTGATGCTGAACTAAGAATGCTTGACAAAAAGACCATGCAACGCCTAGAAGATATTGAGAAGTTGCCCGAAGATGATAAGCAAAACATTTTTTACACACTCGATAGCCTAATCAAAGCGGCTAAATTAAAGGCTTTATAACTGATAAATAGTATAATGGAAAACAGACTAAAGAGAATTGAAATACTTTTAATCATATTAATAATTCTTGCCTTGGCTAACTGGGTAACTCCATTAATCAAAAAGAAGATGAATCCGATAGCTATAAGTGAGAAAGTTTCGAACTCAAAAGAACTGCCAACTGATTTAAGTAAAAAAGTTGTAGATAAAATTGTGTATGAAATAAAAACAGAGTTTAATCGTGCTAATTGGAAGGAAATGCACAGCATTTATGGTGAATATGCTCAAGTTCAACTTAGTCCAAAACAAATCGAAGATGAGTTCAAAAAAATGAAGGAGATAGTAGGCGGAATTAGCTCCTATGCTTATTCACATTACAAGTATGACGGTAAAGGTGACAATGCAGATTGGTTTGAATTTCACTACAAATGCCAGTTTGATAGTGGAAAAGGAACAATCAAAGTTTCAACAAGGACAGTAGACAATATTTCTGAAGTAACTGGTATTAACATTGCGTTAGATGAAATTTGACAACTACATTAATTGTTTTATGTAGTTATCAATACTCTTTTCCGATTTACCCCAAAAAAAATACCTGCTTTTATCTGAGAATTCTATTTCCATAAGGTTACTAAAACCTAATCTAGACACTTTTTTATAAATCTTTAAATCTTTTATTACTCGCTTCTTAAATACATTTTCAATAACAAACTGTTTATTAACCACTTCTATATAAGTTATTTTACTTGCTTGAAAAGAATAAACCGAGATCAACAAAAAAGATATAATTAACAGATAGCCATTAACCGATATTACAGCAAATAATAGAGCCATAGATATTACGGAAACAAAAGATATGATTCCGATTACTTTATTGCCTAAACTAATCTTCATCTTTCTTATATTCTACCTTAACACCAACACTTACACTAAATTGCGCAACCACCATGGCACCAACTGTTGCCCCATAATTTATTGGCGCAACTCTTAAAGCAGCAGAATTCGATCCATTAGAGTTTTGCGTATGTTCAACCGATGTGAAAACTCCAATTGGAGTACCAGTTACACTTGCACTAGTAGAAGCTTCTCTTTTTACCTGAGTTGTTTCTCCATCTACTACTTGATACTCTTGCGAGTAACCAGCATTTGCACTTATAGGAACAGGTCCTATTGCTCCCACAGGCTGACCATATGATGCACCTAAGGTAGTTTCTGCATTCTCTGTCACTCCCAATATACTGCCATCTTTGTGAACGCCATTATTATCAACTTCAATACCACCAGATATCAACGATAATGATCCTCCGTTCACATCAAAGCCTGTACCATCTTCAGTCTCCTGTGCAGCTCTTGGTCCTACAGTGATTTTACCTTCTGCTTTCGCATAAGGAGTAACATTTACATCATTAATGAAGTTCTTAGCAGTTTGTACAACTGCTTGCCCTACAGCAACTACAGCGTTTTGAACAGATTTAGCAATAAATTGAGCGCCTTTAGTTATAAGGTCACCAAATATGCCTTCCCCAGGACCTTCTCCATTGGTGTCTTCATATCTTATGGGATTATTAGCTGCATATAAATATGGACTCCAGTTATTGTAAATATCAGCTTTCGGATCAAGTGTTGTAAATCTGCTTATAGCTGGATCATAGAATCTCGCTCCATAAGCATAATGATTGATATCTAACTCCTTTTGTAATTCTTTACCATTATATAAGAACCTGTTTTCCTTGCTTGTAGAACGTTGGAACCCGTTATTAAAAGCTAAACCAAAAGGATAATAACTATCGGTCTGTATGATCTTACTTTCGTTTATTGTCACTGACATATCATCAAAATAAACATCTGTTAAAGACCCCTCATTACTTACATAAACCAAGATATAGCCGCTCGTAGTTGCTTCAAAGTCTTGTATCGTCAACACATCAAAAGCATTCTGTGAGATACCGTCAATGATCGCTTCAGTAGAACCATCTGCAATCTGGTCATATGCAAACGTACTTCCATTTACCAAGTTGATCGATTCATCTTCTGGTAAGAACATCATGTTCAGGAATGCCTTTGGCGCATTCACATCTGCATACGGGAAGCCTGTTCCTCCTATTACTGATCCAGCACCGAAGTTGCTATTAATCGTACTTGTTCCCCCTTCAGTGACTCCTGTAGCTCCACTGGTAAAAGCACTGATCAGGGAAGCAGCAATGCTTCCAGTTCCTACACCTGTATTTGCCGGAGCAGTAAAGTATTTCGCGTTCACTGTTGCGGTGATTTGATCGCCTTTACCTACTGGTATTGCTAAGATTGACCCTACTTGGCTATTTAGTGAACTATAAAGTATTTGAGATTTATCATAGTTGGTATCGCCTGTTGTACTGTTAAAGTCTTTGATAGCTGCTTTGTTGACATTGTTAAACAAGGCTTCATCATCTACATTACTCGCATCACTTTCATAGTTCAGCGTGAAGTTGATTGTTTTTGGGACTGATGTAAACATCAGTCTTGTATTGCCTAAATGATCCCTTATAGCATACTGGTAAACCATTTCTCCACTTACTGGATCAGGAACTATTCGCCCTTCTTCGTGTTGGATGATCGCTAATTCAGAAGGGTTTGCACCTTCTTGTTCATAAATAAACTCACCAATGTAATCCGTTCGTTTTGTTGGTTCAGGATTTACACCGTCATACACTTCCTGTGCTAGTTTGATCCCTGCTGCATCGTAGATGTACTTGATGTATTGCCCATCAGCTTTAATAACTTTCTCAGGCAAGTTCAAGTGATTATAAGTAATGTTGGTTATTTCCTTATTCAGGTCTACAACCATGTTACCATTGGCATCATAGCCATAGTCGTCTCCACTGGTATTGCCATCTTCAAAACCTTCTGAAATATCTCCGGTATCTGCAACTTTCTGTAGTTGATTGCCATTGTACGTATATCCCAATATGTCCATTGATCCTCCATCCTTCCCTTTTCGGGTGAGGGATTCAATATTGCCGTTGAGATCGTAGTTGAGGTTGTTCACATTGAAGGCATCGGTATTGGCCATTCCTACGGTACGATGGTCTGCAATCTTCAATCGATTCATCGCATCATAAGTATAGCCGTAGCCCAGCTGTTCACCAGCAGCATCTCCGCTCCATTTCATTGCTGAGATATTGCCATTGTAAGCTAACGCAGGATTAAGCCCATCCATGGAGGTATTATACGCCAACTCCATTCCGAAGTAGTCACTTGAAGCATTGGTCTCTGAGTCTGACAAAGCCGCATTGTTGATACTTGTCAACCAACCGTGCATGTTGTAGCGGTAGTCGACACTTTGCTCGAAGTCGATGCCATTGGTAGCGTGTAACTTTTTATCTATCAGCTCTCCGAGTTCGTTGTAGGCGTTTCTGCAACTTTTTAGTCACCCCAAAATTCCTGTGGAACTCAAAAAAACGATGCTATTTTTAATGCGTGGCACTCCTTAAAAGTAGAACTTTATTTTTTCATTGGAAGGGTGTTTTTCCATTGAAGAAAAATAATCAGTGGTGCTATCCCCTACCCGCAAACCTGTGCATCCTTCGGCATGCATCACAGTTATATGGTGTATCTGCGGTACTCGATCGGTACTGCGTTGCGTGAAAAAACAAGCCTATACAAAGCTCCCTTTGGTCGGGCTGGTTTTTCACTTCTCTTGTCCGTCCTGTGTTCCTCATTACGGTAGCTATCTCTATCCCTGCGGTCTAGTCGCTACCAGAGTTATGCGAGCTGCTAGTCGCGTTTAGTGGCATACAGTCGGGCTAATGCCCTTCTCCTGTATGACTAAACGCTAACTCGCAACGCTTCGCTTTTCATCGACTGGATGGCTACTAAGTGAAGACTATCGCCCTTTGGTTGATTCATTTTTGTAATGGTTGCAAAAAGCTTTTAGCCTTTAGAGGTTAGCTATTAGAACTTAGATTCACTTTTTGCATCCATCCCAAAAACGGATAATCTTCACTCAATGAAGATTATCCGTTTTATTGAAGAGCAAAAGACTAGCAGTATTTTGATCGTTTATGATAATGGTTAAAGGCTTTTGATTTTCAATAAAATGAGGCAAGCAAACTGCTGTCTTTTATTCATTGTGGTGTAGTGGCATTGTGCGCCAGTAATAGTATTGATATCCTTTCTAGTTGCTAATTCCTACTTTCTGGCTTCTGTTCTCCGCTCACCTTCCTTTGCGAGCACTCACGAAGCCGATCAGGAAAAGAATCCGCCTTGGGCGGAGACGACTGATCGTGTCTGAGGGAGTACGCAAGGTGAGCATAATTCTGGCTGTGGTTTTTATTTTCTCCCATCTGCCGAAGGCGTTTTCTTTCAATTGATAATAAAAAAAGGAACAGACGTAGCGAGGAACACAGGGCGGTCAAGAGTAGTAAAATGCAAATGGGTTTTTGAGGGTTGGTAAATAGTGGAGCAAGTAAAAGGATAGTGTGATACCATTAAATGCTCTCCTTCTTTGGAGTGCAGTATTGATCGTAAATAATCACTGTATCCTTTTACTTGTGTAGCGATTTAAGGTGGGGATTTGCAGTTTTACGGAACGCAGAACCGATCGAGTACCGCAGATACTCCGATTTTCCTGCTTTGGTGAAGCTTTTGCGGAACCAAAATAATTAAACTGGAGTGAAGCGACTCCTATTCCTTTTTGCTGTTGGGGTTATTTCTCTTTTACTTTCAACCCTTTAATTCTAATAAAATGCTTCTTATTCCTTGTCAACACTGGTAAATCATGTACCATGGCTGTAGCTCCTATAAAAATGTCTCTAAACTCTATGATCTTGCCTTCTTTCCTTAGCTCTTGATAGATAATAGCTGCTTTTTCAGAGATTGTTTTTGTAAAGGGCAATACTGGGATATCCTCGGTCAAGGTTTTTACATCAACCCATTTTTGTGGGCTTGTTGCTCCCATGTAAAGCTCATACAAGGTTACTGAACTTATATAAAGCTCTACCTTTTCTGATAGGTTTTGTAGAATGGTTTTTGACTTGTCTTTTGCCCGTAAGTACTCAATGAATATTCCAGTATCTACTACCATTCTTCTGTTTTCCATTGATTTAAATGCTGTCTGCCTTCTTCTAAAGTTTTGATATCTTCTTCTGTCCAAGTGGAAACGTTTTTAATCTTGCTTTTCCAACTTGTCATATCAAACATCTTTTTCCCTTTGTATTTGGACAACATAAAATCCAGAAAGTCATTGACTTCCCTTTGGATATCAGGTGATAAGGTGTTGTATTTTAGTAATATATCGTTCATAGTATAAAAGTAACGATTTTCCATAGTTTTCAGTTTTGTTTTAATGTAATTATCCTAAGGGATGAAACTTGTTTAGCTGTTCCTGAAGGTCTTTCAAGTGCAATGATTGATAGCGTTCGGTACTTTTTACGCTTTTGTGTCCTGCCATGTATTGCACAATGCGCACGTCTTTTTCTTTGAGCCATTCGGTGATGACACTCTGCCTGATTTGACCTGCATGTTTTACTGATGAATAATGCTTTCGTAAATCAGTGAACAGGTGATTGATTACGTTTTGAACGCCTGTGCCTTCTTTTCTCCGATGAATAATAAACTGATTGGTTGACTTACCGAACTGTGGTCTGATCTCTTCCTGATAGGTTTTCATTTCGAGGATCTGACAAGCTTCTAATACCAATGTCCTGCTATTGGTTTGTTTACTCGATTGGATGTAAATATTTCCAGTCGCCAATTTTAAATCATTGATTTGTAATCTTTTCATTTCTCCACTGGTCAGCCCCTGGAACACCAGTAAGCCAATAACCACTTTGTTTCTATAAGTCATGATGGTAGTTGCTTCATACTGATGGTAAATCATATCAAGGTTTTTTCTGTCCAATAATCCGTGAGGTATTTTTGAGGTTTGATAGCGTATTTTGATGCCTAATGCTGGGTTTCTTTTGTAGCCTTTGAAAATGTACCAAGTCTTTACCGTATGGATGATGCGGTGTTGTTGCTCTGGGCTATAATACTCACGTAAACCATCTATGAAAGCTAAAACATCTACGGTACGGACTTCTTCAACTCTTATGTTTTCTGTCATTAACCATTCGAGGAACAGCCCCAAGTACTTACCATATCTCCACTTTGTTCTATCTGCTAAATGGGAGAAGGAAGCGATAAAGTCAGTTTTTTCATGCTCTGGTGACATGTGTGTAAATTTGAGTAGATGATAAACTGCTATGTCCCAAAAAACGAGCGATGTGGTGTAAGGACATTCCTCTCTCCAGTAGATGTGTGGCTATGCTGTGTCTGAGGGTATGCAAAGTAACCAGCTTGCTAATGGCTGCCTTTTCCAACAAGTGTTTCAGCCTGTTCGACATTGTACCTCCTGTTACCCTGTTTCGCTTTTGACTGACCAGTAACGCATTGGTATTCGGATGGTAATTCGGTCTAGACAGCTCGATATATTGCTTTAAATCGGTGCTGATTTGTTCAGTCATGGGCACGTATCGTGCTTTGTAATTCTTTCCCTTTCGTACATACAGCAATGCCCTTTCCCATAATATATCTTCAATATTAAGTTGTACCCCTTCATTCCTCCGTAATCCACAACCATAATATACTGCTAACATGGCTCGATCTCTCAGTCCAAAGCTACTTGGAGCAATGACGTCATAAAGTTGGCTGATCTCTTGCCTTGTCAATATTTCTAATCGCTGATTGGAGGGCAGGTAGCCTACTGATATGGTAAAACCTAGTTCTCTGGTTTGCTGTAAGTACTCACTAAACTGCTTTAAGCTGGTCAGGTTCATATTCAGGTAGTCAGCACTTAACCCCCCTTCTCTCCGATGGTTTTTCCGTTGAGATAAATAGATGAAATAGTCGTTGATAGTCATTACTGTTATGGCTGTGATCTTATTGATCTTGTTTTGTTCTAACCAGTATAAAAATTCTCGTATTCTCAATGGGCTATAGGCGATGGTGCTTTGGTGATAGTTCAAGGTTTGAAGCCATTGCCCAAAGCTGGTTTCCAATTGTTGGTAGTGATTGTTTTGGAGTTGTAGGGTTTGCATAGAGTTGAGTTGATTAGTTGGTCAGTTGATAATTGATTAGTGTTTGGTGGTTTTAAAAGTATCCTGCCTCTCATTTCTGAGAACTACTGACCCACTGGCTTTATTCTTTTTATTATCAGGTAGTTAAGTGGGTATTTATCGCTGGTGACCCACTCTGACCCACTGACCCACTGCTTTCTTATTTTTTCCCTTTAATTGTTTGTATGATTTCATCTAATTGCTGATCTATCTTTCCTTTCAACTGATTGTATTCTTGTTCATTGATAAGTTGGTATTGGTAGCCTCGATGTCGATTGCCTCCAGTCACTTGCAGGTGTCCGTAATTCATTAATTCTCGCAGGTATCTTTTTAGGGTGTTGGGATTGATTCGTAGTTTTTCTCTGATCTCTTTCTTATAGAATGGTTGCGCTGGATTAACTTCTTTTTTTAAGGTTTCCAAGAAGCTTCGACAAGCTCCTGACAGTTCATCACTCTTACTAAATAGAACTTCTCTTAATAGGTTAAAGCCTTTCTCTACATCTTCTGGGGTACTTTCAATATATTTTCCTTGGGCTTCATCTGTTTTTATTGGTCTTTGGTATTGGTGGTAAAAGGTGATCGTTTCGATAAAGCTGAGTAGTAATATCATTGTCCTTCGGGGCTTGAATACTTCTTCGGGAAGATCAATATATTGCGCATAGGGGTTCACTACTTTAATCGGTTTTAATAGTCGTTGGATGTTCTTAAACTTCTCTTTGATCGCTGATTCTACATAGCGGTTGATTTGTCCTGCTGATTCGGATCGTTGGTAATCGGTGATGCGTTTGTCTTGCCCTTTGCTGGTGTCGATGTAAAGTAATATGCAGCGGTTGGCATTGTCTTCATAGATATTTTCCCGAGTAGTACAGCTACTCACGCATACAGGTCCTTCTACTTCAAGGGTCATCGTTTTTAGGTTTCCTTTGTTGTCTTTCAGGGTCACTGTTTTACTGATCCGTCTTTTGGATTGTAGTTCTCGTAAGGGATAAAGGACATTTTCTGCTCCGTCTAAATCTTCGATCAGTAGCAGTTTGTGTTTGAGTTCTTCTTTGCCAAAGTAATAAAAGGCATTCTCTGACAACATGGTGATTTCGAGTTTATCTTCTTCGGGAACGAGTTCTCCGATCTTTTCCTGCAGGTAGGTTTTTCCACTCCCACTAACTCCTAAGCACATGATGTGTAATGGTTTTTCTCGCTTGCGACTCAGGTAGGCTAAAAAGGCTATCATGGCATTGCGTTCTTCTCCGATAATGCCACTTTTTTTGATGTCTTTGAGCGTGCTTACTAGTAGGTTGTTGTCTTTCAGATAGCCCAGAGCTTCTTTTTCTTCGGTGGAGCTTAATATCTTTTTAGTGGGTTTCTTGGGTTTCATTGCTTCGAGTCTATTGTTACGGTAGGTTTCTAAGTTCGTGGTCAATGTTGCTAAGGTGTGTTGGATTTCCATTTCGCTCAGTTCGTATTGTTCACTGATTTGGCGTACCAAGTCCCCTATTTGCTTGCTGTTATACAGGTCTAAGCTGTGACGGATCGGCAACAGTCGTGCTGCGGTGATTGCTTCGATTTTTAGGGTGACGCGTAGTCGATCAAGTCCAGTGATTTTAATACCGCCTAAGATTGTGATGTGCAGGGTGTCTGTGGCGTAGTAGAGTAGTTCGGGGTTGGTGGTGTTTAGTGTTTGGTGGGTGGTGTTTGGAGATTGGTTAATTGGGGTTTGGTTAATTGGTTGATTGGTATTTAGTTGATTGGTGATTGGTTTTCTTGTATTGAGTAGATGGGTAAAGAGTTCTTTTTCTTCTCCTTGATGGTTCACTGCTAGGCTGTTGATGTCTTCTCCTTCTGGGCTGTCAACTGTCGATAGTTTACAGTCCATAGCTGCCAGTTGTGCTGCATATTTAGTGGTTGCTTTACGTCCTGCTTCATCTCCATCTAAAAACAGGATGATTTCTTCTAGGTGTTGTAAAGCCTTGATTGCTTCGGTGTGTTCTTTGGTAAAGCCATTCGTGCCATAAAGAGCTAGTATGGTGTATTGATCATCTGGAAAATGGTGTAAAAGTGTGGCTGCATCGATGATGGATTCGGTTATAATCAGGTGTCGAGCTTCTCGACCGGGGTATTTCGGGTAGAGTCCTTGGTGTCCTCCTTTTAGATAAATGTGTCGTTTATCGCTGATGCTGCGACCGTACAGGCTCACTATTTTTCCCTGAGCATTGATTAGTGGGAAGAGTAGGCAGTTGTTAAAGTGATGGGCATAACTGTTGCCTACTTTCTTTATTAATCCCAGTTGTTCGGCTTGTTGCTTATAGGTGTCATTCCATTTGGATTGAACCCGATTACCTGCAAAAGCAATGGGTAAACCCTTCCAATCTAATCCTCTTTCAGTGGCGTAGGTCTTGGCTGATTCGCTCTTGCTCATCCCTTGTAGGCTGCTATCATAGAACTTAGTAAGCATTGCCATTCTTGACAGGGCTTGTCCGTTTCCTGTACTTGTTCCATTCACATGACCGAGTCCCGCCTTCACTTCGTTTCGGTCGGGCAAAAGGGATTTCGCTTTGTTCAGGGCTTCGTGCTTAGTAGATTTGTCTTTCAACTGAATAAAGTCTATCACATCTCCTGTACCTGCATCGCAGTTGCCACTAAAGCAGCAATAGGTATTGGTCTTGGGATAGATCTGCAAGCTTGGGGTCTTGTCGTCATGGAACGGACAACAAAGCATATTGCTCTTATTGGGGGTTAGCTGGTAGTGTGACAGTACTTTATCGATGGTAAGCTGCTGTTTGATTTCTGCTATTTCCATATCTCTCGTAGGTTTTCATCCATCATGGCAAATTCGTCTCTCAACAATAACACATCAACATACTTTTGGTATAAACTGTCATAGCTCTGCATAAATTCAGCACTGGCTACTAAATCAAATAAAACACTGTCTAAGGTCTTTGCTATTTCTGAAGGGGGAGTCATCTTTAAATATTTTGCAAAGGAGTTTTGGTCTTGGCTCATAGGTCTTAAAAGTTTTTTGGAAAAAATTTAACTAAGCAATCTTGCCTACAAGGTTAGCAAACTTTCTTATTTAAAACAAGCAACAAGACTACTCAAACAAGTACACTTGCTTATTAAAACTAGATTTAGACTACTATTCTTGCTACATTTGAAGTATTCAATAAGCAAAAAAAGCACTCTATGGAGTTCAAGGACAGGTTAAAGCAGATAAGAAGTAGTAAAAAATTATCTCAAAATGAATTGGCTAAATTAGTCGAGGTACACGTAACTAATATTTCTCGTTACGAACGTGGAGAGAATAAACCAACTACACAAGTGCTTTCTAAATTGGCTAACGCATTAGATACTACCACTGATTTTTTAATGAGTGGTTCTAGTGATGAACGAGCAAACGAAAATATATCAGACAAAGAATTACTTTCTCTTTTTAAAAGGGTTAGTTCTCTATCTTCGGATCGTAAAAAAATAGTGAAAGAGTTTCTTGAAGCTTTTGTCTTTAAAGCGGATGTACAAGAAAAATTGGCTCATTAATTATGTATACTTCTCTCCGTTTTCGGAAATCATTCTTTCAATTTGACCTAGTTGAGTTAATTATTAAATCTCTTCTAGGGATAGCTATCAAAGAGCTATTTCAAACAATTTTAAAAAGTCTTAAAAATCTATTTAAGCAAGAGAAAAAGCCTGAAGAAGTTCAGGTTAGAACTCCCTTTGATAGGGTAAAAATGTACATGCTTTCTAACATAGATCAACTTTATATGTTTGCCGACTATCTCGGGAGTACTGCAACTATGAATCAGAAGCTCATTAATGTATTCTACAAACTAAATATTCAACTCCTTTTAAACTGGGATTTTTCTGAAAATGAAATTAGTTGGATGGCTGGTAATTTCTCCCTACATACAAATTGCAAGTATGAATTAATTAAAAAGCTAGAAGCTGAAAGACAAAATCCAAAACGTCACGATTCTAGGTACTTACTAGGTTTTAGAACTACTGCAAACATTCTTGATATACACAAGGACAATATGGACAAATCATATATCCAAGAAATTCTAAATGAACTTAATCCTTTCTTTCAAATCTTTGAAAAAAAATCTCTGCTAAATCATTATGCCTTGATTTAAAATAAGAAGGTGCATATTATTTTTGCTATTGATTCAATGATTAAGGCTACTAAAATCGAACGGATTTAAATTGAAAAATCCCAACCATTTCTGATTGGGATTCCTCCTTTATCGCTTTTGTTTGCTCGTTATTTACAATGTACCCGATGCAATCGAGGGCTAGTGGGATTGTTAATCATAGTATGGAATGTTATCCATGAACTCAACGACTATTTTATTTTCATAAAGATTAATAGCTATATATTTTCTCAAATTATCTGGTTCGATATACACAATATTACTATCATCAATTATCAATTCTATTGAATCCACATTCTTTGTACTGCCTACATTGTAAAATTTAGCAAAATCTAAATTCTCGTCTGAAGTTAAATAGTCATTGGAAAACTTATTATTATTCACTTCAATTGACACTCTGTTATTATCAAATCCACTTTCAAAGTGTAGGAGAACAGAATCACCATATTTCTTTTCTAGTTTTTTACTGATTCCTGATTCTATGACTTTCCTTATAGTTGAATATCTCAATTCTACATCGTAATCAGCTACTTTTTGACATTGTGCTAATTGAGCAAACATGAGTAGAATAAGACTTGTTGATATTATATTAATTCCCTTTTTTTTCATCGTCCTTTTTAATTACCTCATTTGCACGTTCTCTTTGTGCTGTATTGATCTTCGTACCACTCGTTTTACTGGATTGCCTCATAAGATTATCCTTTTCCAAAAGCACACCATTTTTACTTTTCATTGAACTCCCCTTATCATGCCCTAGCCCTACAGTATGTCCTAATTCATGTGCGCCAGTTCTTGTCATCTCATCAGAGGTTCGTTCAGATGATGCTTTGACTTGTACTCTATTGGTTTTAGAAGTACCATCTTTTTCTACTTTACCAACAGCATTTTCACTTCCTCCTTCTACCGTACTTACCAAATCCAAAACAAAATCATTTTTAGCATCTATTTTACTATCAAAGTCAAGATTGACTTTAACTTCATAAGTCGTGCCATTTGCTCCTTTACCAGAAAAACTTTCTTCCGTTTGACTCGCTATATTAAACGCTACTGCATAAACAGTAGATTCAGATAAGCCTGCTGAATTTTTAACTTTTGCATTCAAAGTCAGTGTTGTTGTATTTGTCTTTTCATTGTGAATAGATTCCCATTCTAATCCTTCTAATTCCCTTCCATCTATAACTCGGTTTTCAGCAAAAGCATAAGGACTATTATATAAATACTTCTCTGCCAATGGATCAACACTCAAGAACCTCTGTACGTTATTTTGCTCAAAACTCGAAGTTTTGTACACCACCTTTAGCGGTGATTCAAAAATTTGATATGTCAGTTTTAAGCATCCCATTTTCAGACTGCAAAGTACAA
>Ga0209634_1001423_pt1 | contig 17447 bp, 32 predicted proteins | sample LinPmetageLP40_FD_184043 | JGI IMG/M metagenome (GOLD analysis project Ga0209634, IMG submission 184043) | Marine viral communities from the Pacific Ocean - LP-40 (SPAdes) (version 2) | ecosystem: Environmental > Aquatic > Marine > Oceanic | place: Pacific Ocean | collected 2010-08-26
AATATCTACTAATAATACAGCAGAAAAAATATATGAAGATATAATAACTGAAGCAGATAAAACTAGAAATGTTTTAATTGATCGCATATACAGAGATTACGAAAAATACGTAATAAAAACTACCGATGCAAACGGCAGAGTACAATATATTGTTCCAAGGTTTGCTATTGAAGCCGCTCGAAAAAGCCTTAAAAAAGATAAAATAGCATACGAAACTACTATAAAGATGCCAATTGGCCTCGCTGTAAGTTTATATAATACAAAAGCTAATAAGACAAAAAATGTAGAAGGTCTTTTAATAAGTTTTGGCGATTTAGGTACTTTTTATATAGGAGAAAATAAAATGCAATTTCCAGTTCCATCTTTTGAACAAAAAGGTATGGAGCTAACTGTTCGAATAATGGATAGATATAATCCCCGAAAAGATCCTGTAATATTTGATGGTAAGCCATTTGCTGTAGCTAGTCTTAGTAGAATTGCAGTTAATACTTTGACCCCAAAATCTGTAGAAATTTTAGAAAATACACCTTCTTTATCGTTACAAAATGAAAGTCAGGCTAGAGCAATTTTTAAATTTTCTTTATCTAAATCTAAAGCCACAACAAAAAATAATTTAGAATTACCTAAATCTCAACGCTTACCTAAAGGTAGTACTAATGAGCAGGTATTAGCTAAAATGCAAGAGCTTGATAACGAGGCTAATGAGGCTAGAATTAAATACAGCAAATCACAAGATTTAAACGAAGATTTTAATAATATTATTGAGGCTAAAACCGGCATTGCAACATATAAAAGATTTTCACCAGCTAAAGCTCAAGTAAGAGGCGCAAGTAAAGGCAAATTTAATTTCTTTATTCCGCCAAGTGCTGAAGACTTTACGGGCTTATTATATAAAACATTGGCTAAGGGTAAAGTAGGTGATACTCAAATGCAATGGTATAAAGATAATTTATTAGACCCTTATGCTAGAGCAATGAATGATATATCTGCAGCTCGTGTAGCTATGTTTGAAGATTATAAAGCGCTTAAAAACGATTTAGAAATTATTCCTAAAGACCTTAAAAAGAAAAGTGTTGATGAATATACGAGAGAACAAGCTGTAAGAGTTTATATATGGAATGATCAAGGTAATAACGTACCTGGTTTATTCAAAACAGATCAAAAAGATTTAGTTGATTATGTAAATAAAGATTCTGAACTTAAGCTTTTTGCAGAACAACTTATAGCTATTCAAAAAAATGATGAATATTCTGCTCCTAAAGAAGGATGGCTTGCGGGTAATATTACAACAGATTTATTAGAAAGCGTTAATTCTATTAAAAGAAAAAAATATTTAGAGCAGTGGCAGACTAACGTAGACCTAATATTTTCTGAAGAAAACATGAATAAGCTTGAGGCCGCATTTGGAAGGCCATATGTAAAAGCTTTAGAAAATATTTTGCAAAGAATGAAAACCGGTAGAAATAAGCCATTTAGGAATGATACATTAGCAGGTAGAGTTACCGACTGGTTAAATAATTCTGTTGGGGCGATTATGTTTTTTAATACAAGATCAGCTGTATTGCAAACAATATCATCAATTAACTTTGTTAACTGGAGTGATAATAATATTTACCAAGCCGGTAAAGCTTTTGCTAATCAACCACAATATTGGAAAGACTTTAAATTTTTATTTAATTCTGACTTTTTAATGGAAAGAAGAGGTGGTTCAAGATTTAATGTTGCAGAGTCTGATATAGCAGATGCCGCCAAAAAAGGTGGTGCTAGAGGAGTTATAAGTAAAATACTTCAAGCTGGATTTTTACCCACGCAAATGGCAGATAGTTTTGCAATTGCATCAGGGGGTGCTACTTTTTATAGGAATAGAGTTAATTCATTAATAAAAAAAGAATATAATAATAGAGTAAATGAGTATTTAAAACAAGGTATACCTGCTAAAGAAATTAAGAAAAAAGTTGATTCTGAATTAAATGAAATTGAAAAATTAACTAAAGAAAAAGCATTTTTAGACTTTAGAGAAATAGCCGAAGAATCACAACAATCATCAAGGCCCGATAGAATTAGTGCTCAACAAGCGGGCGCATTAGGGCGCGTTGTATTAGCTTTTGCAAATACACCAGCACAATATGCTAGATTAACTAAAAAAGCCGCCAGTGATCTTATAAATAGGCGTGGGGATGCTAAAACAAACTTTTCTAAGCTGCTATATTATGGGTTTGTGCAAAATTTAATATTTAACATGCTACAAAAAGCAACATTTTTACTTGCTTTTGGGGACGAAGACGAAGATGAAAAGAAAAAAGAAAAAGCATATTTAAGTACTATAAACGGCATGGCTGACGGATTGCTTAGGGGTATGGGCATACAAGGTGCTGCAATTTCTACCATAAAAAATGTTTTAATAAAAATTAGCGAAGAGGCCGCAGATCCTGTTTCAGATGTATTAGATTTTTCTCCCCCAATATCATCAAAATATGGTAAGCTACAAAGAGCATATAGGATTTACAAATGGAATAAAGAAGAAATAAAAGAAAAAGGATTTAGTTTAGATAACCCCGCATATGAGGCTGCAGCAAATGTTATATCAGCAAGTGTTAATGTGCCTTTAGATAGAGTTGTAAAAAAGGTTAATAATGTAGTTGATGCAACTCAAGAAAACATAACACCTCTTGAAAGAGCAATGCTTGCTGCCGGTTGGAGCGAATGGGAATTAGGAATACAAAAACCTAAAAAGAAAAAGAAAAAGAAAACTAGAAGCTCTGGAAGAGGGACTGGCAGGAGCAATAATAGATCATCAAATAGAAGATAGTATGGAATCACCATTGTATGCAAAAATTAGCGGGCCTTGCAAAGCCGCAGCAAAAAGAAAGTTTAAAGTATGGCCATCTGCCTATGCTTCAGGTTGGGGCGTAAGATGTACAAGTGCAGGTGGGCCTAGTAAAATGGGTAAAAAGAAAAAATAATTATGGACAAAAATTTAAAATCAATTGTAGGGGAACTTAAGAAAGCTTCTCGCATGCATGCCGCGCAAGCTAAAAAAATTGAAGGGCATATTAAGGCTATGCAAAAAATGGGCAAAAAAAAGTAATTATGGCAAAGAAATTTAAAGTACACAAAATGTACAGTAAAACTGGTATAGTAAAAACAGCTAAAACTATTGCAGATCACAATAGGTTTAAAAAATTAGGTTATAATCATACTCCTAAAAGAAACTAATGCAAAGCAATTCTCCTTTCCTAAAACAAAAAGGTGGTGGTACCACTAAAGCTTGCTTGCCGCTTGCTAAAATTCGTAGTATGGGTAAGTCTGAAAAAAACAAAGTTATACGTGCAAAAAGAAAAGCTGGCAAAGCAGGCAAATATAAAAGAGATTCTAAAACAAACGTAAAAGGTGCGAGCACAAAAGGCGGTACACTTCGTGATTGGTTTGAAAAAGAAGACTGGAGGCAAGTAGCTAACCCTAGTAAAAAATGTGGTGAAAAATGAAATATTTTAATGACAAAGATGATTTTAAGGGAAACATAGATAAGATGGACCCTAAGTTGTTAACCATGCTTGACGAGCTTCGTGAAGAATATGGTCAACCAATTGTTCTTAATTCTTCATATAGACCTGCTTCTCATCCTGTAGAAATTGTAAAAAGCAAACCAGGGGAGCACACATATGGTGCTGCTGTAGATATTAAATGCGCTGGCGGTGAAAATACATTTAATTTAGTAAGCGCAGCTATTAAAGTTGGATTCAAACGCATAGGCATATCGCGTAAAAGTAATTTTGTACACGTTGGGATTGGTTATCCTAATGCGCCTGAAACAACTATCTGGACGTATTAACCGTCACAACTTAAACAATCAGGATCCATAGCTGCTGCAGCTATATCACCTCTTAATACAGATTCTGTTCTAGTATAATATAAAGTTTTTATTCCTTGTTTCCAAGCTTCAAAATGCACAGTATTCAACCATCTTGGTGTTGCTTCTGATGGAAATGCAAGATTTAAGCTTACAGACTGATCTATATAGTCTTGTCTTATTCCCGCTTGCCTAATCAATTCTAATTGATTTATCTCTTTAAATGTTTTAAATACATTTTTTACAGGCTCTCCTCCTCCTTCTTGGTTAAGTCTTCCTCCGTGATCGTAATACCATCCATTAAGTTGTTTAATTCCTTGAACGGATCCACCATCTTCCAAAATTTTATCCCAAGTTTCTTTATTATCGATTCCAAGTTTTCTTAATACTTTTTTAAGTTCTTTATTTTTACGTATAAATGTACCTTTAGCTGATTGTTCTGTAAATACATTTGCGGCCCATGGCTCTATTCCGGGTGATACATTCCCCGCTAATTTACTATTAGAAACAGTTGGCGCTACAGCTCTTAAATGCGTATTTCTAAAACCTGTACCAGCACACCATAATGGTTCGCCATATGTTTCAGCTAACGCTCTTGATGCTCTTTCTGTTTCAATTTTAATTTTTGAAAAAATTTCTCGCGTTTTGAATTGCGCTAATAAACTTTCGAAAGAAATTCCGTTTTTCTGCAACAGGCTGTGCCATCCAAGGACACCAAGTCCCAGCGCTCGCCCTTTCTCCGCACTGCGTACAGAGTTCTCGAATCCCTTCATATTCTTCGCTTTCTGGATAAATTCTTCTAGCACACCGTCCAGGAACCATGTCGCGTCGTATATCAAATTGGTATTCTTCCATTCGTCATATTTATCTAAGTTAACTGAAGATAAACAACAAACAAAACTATGGCTTTCATCTGTATGCAGTACTATTTCGCTACAAATGTTAGTCATATGTACTTTTAAACTGTTTTTTTTGTATGCTGTTGGATTATTTTTATTTGTGTTTCCCTTAAAAAGAATATAAGGTTCTCCAGTAGCTTTGCGCTTTTGGAGGAGTTTGGCCCATTTCCCCCGTGCTTCCATATCTCCCGCTTCAAGTCTTCGCATAAACTTGTCGCCGACCACAGCACACTGGTGGAGGTTGAGTGATTGTCTATTGATATCTCCCTTAGGCTCTCTGATTTCAACCCATTCATCAAAGTCGGGATGTTCAATATTGATATTAACTGAAGCAGCTCCTCGTCTGACAGATCCTTGATTAGTGGCAAGTATTGTTGAATCGTATATTTTGCAAAACGGCACCACTCCATCACTTGTTCCATTATTTGTTATTCTAGCTCCGGCAGGACGAATCATATTAATCCCGATACCAACACCCCCACCGTGTTTTGCTAGTAACATCATTTCTAAATTTTTTGTTCCAATATCATGCACGCTATCAGCCACGTCAATACCAAAACAACTAATAGGTAACCCGCGATCTGAGCCAGTATTAGATAACACAGGCGACGCTAAACACAACCAACCTTTCCATATATAATCAAAAAACTTTTCAGCTAATTCTGGTTTGTATAAACGCTTTGCAACAGCATTGCTTACCCTCCAATATGCGTCTTTAGGAGTTTCTCCATTAATTAAATAGCCCCCAGTAATAGTTTTTTTATAAACGTCTGTATCACCCCAAATAGGATAATCTTCACCCTTTTTCCAATCGCTATTCCACATCTAAGTCTAATTTTTTTTCTTCTTCAGGTTTAGTTGTAACTTTAGTTTGTAATTTTTCTAAAGCTTCATCATATCCGTCCATAAGTTTAACTAATTCTAATGTACCAATACTTAACTCTCTAAGATGTGATATTTCATTTAATACTTGTTGTGTTACACGCTTAAGAGCTTCAACGCTTCTCTGCATGTCTACTAATTTACTTTCTTTCATGTGTTATATAAATAGATTAAATATCCTAATGTTACATTTAAATTTACTACTACTAAATTCCATTGTTTTGCTACAAAAACTTGTGGCAAAGATAATATACCTCCTGCTACGTACGTAACAGCTCCAATAGCTTCGGGCAATAAATAAGGTGAAATCATTATAAAAGCAGCACCCATATAGCCAAGCCTATTAGATAATCTTTCTACAGGCGTTAATTTTCGTTCTTTTACAAGATTTTTTAACTTTACCATATATCTTCAAAGTCTTCTCCTTCGTTTGCTTTTGAATAATCTGTTGGACGAACAGCAAAAAAATCAGTATGAGTATGCCCGCCGGTAAGATGGTAAAACCAATCGAGGTTGCTTGCTGCTTTTTTGTTAAACTCAAAGTTGAGCCCACTGTTTGCGTACCCAAGCTCATGCAATTTTTCATTAAGCCGTTTTCTAATAAACTGCTTGAGGTCGTAAGCTTTAAGATTTTCAATGTCTCCAAGCTCGAACATTTTATCAATATATTTTTCTTCTGCATGCAATATAGTTTTGGCTGCATCAAGTACTTCAGCTTTACATTTATTTAATAATTTAGGGTCTTCTTCGCACATATGTCTAAAGAGTTGGCAACCCATTTTACTATGTAAAGATTCATCTCGTACTGACCATTTCATTTGCTGCCCAATACCTTTTAATAAGTTCCTAAGTTGAAAAGAATATAATACAGCAAAAGCAGAATACAAACTAACTCCTTCAGCAAAAGCAGAAAAAATAGCCAGGGATTTTGCGATACCAACTTTGTCAGATCCTTCATAAGCAACGAGGTTGTCAAACCTTTCCATAGTTGCATCATCTTGTAAAAATGCTTCAAAATTTTCAAGTCCTAATGTTTCATTTAAATAGCTGTAAGCAACAGCATGAATTGTTTCCTGGCTACCAAACATCATAGCCATTTGTTGTATTTCATGCTTAGGAAACCATGCTACAACTTTTTGTGTCCAATAATCAGATACCGCACATTCTGTTTGTGCAAATCCTAATAATATATTGCCTACTAAGTTTTTTTCTTCTTTAGTTAATTTTTCATTCCAATCTTTTACATCACCAGACATAGGTATTTCTGTATGTAACCAAAAAGCTTGTGCTTGTTTTAACCAACCCTCGGTATAATACTCTGGATACTCAAAAGGTTTGTAGGCCACTCTTAAATCAAATAATCCCATTTATTATTTATCTATTATTAAACAAATATCTACGAACGGTAAATATACAACATGCTCATTATAATCAGTATTAAGATACGATCTTATTCCTAACAATATGCCAGGGTAAAATCCTACACTTAACTCCCAGCCTCTATTTTCCTTGCCCCCTATATTTTTTAACATAATTTTTACTCTTTTTAAGTTGTGAAGTTTTACTTTTTGCGTGCACATTAGGACGCTTTACTTTATTTTTTGTTTTGTGATTATTTAATATTGTTTTTGCCATAACATTTTATATTGTGCATTTCATGTAATTCAACAAGTTCTCTATACAAAAGTCTTCCTCTTGTTTCTATACTCCATTTAATAAATTTATCAATTTGTCTATCCGCATACTTAATGCGAGCTATTTTTTTACCTTTTCTAGGATCAATTCTACCGTTCTGTCGCATTCTTTTTGATTCTGTGGTTTGTATAGTGTATAATTTGGAAATTGATTCATTACAAGTTGCTTAAACAGCTTCCAGCGCATTGGGAACGATTCGTTAGCCCTTCCTTTTGTTTCAATTATAAAAGTATCTCCTATAAAGTCTGGCGTATACTTAATAGGTAGTATTCTTTTGCATCCTCTATTTTTATAATCGCCTTTACCATTTGATTGTCTTTCATATACTTCGTTTTCAAAATGAAAACCATTCAACAAAACAAAAGTTTCACCTTCATATTTTGATCGTATTTTAGCTTTTTTTAAAGCCATATACATATATCTTTCTAAACCTGAAGCAAAGTTAATACCATCATATGATACTTTTTTTGAAACAACTGGGCCACGCTTTCTTTTTTTATATGGCCGTCGTTTAATCATCTCCAAATGTTTTATTTATATTTTTTAACATTACTTCTTGAAGTTCTTCCGTAGTGTTTTCTTTAAGCTTTTGAAGATATAATACAGCATCCATTAATTCTTCTTGCAAATGATTCATCCAAATAAACATATCGGAAGGATCTTTATCAAGAGTTATTTTATATTTCTCATAACCTACATCAGATCTTTCTACAAACTTATCTACTACCCGTTCAACCACTGGATCTCTAAATTCAATTTTTTTCTTATTCATCTTTTACAAATGTTCCGTTAATCATTCTACCAGTTCTACTAGAAATTTCATCATAAGCAGACTGAATACAAGTTTCAATATCGGTGCCAACAAGGTGGGCAAGATTAGTAAGAACAACAACGCTATCACCAATAGCATCAATAATATCTTCTTTATTATTTTTAAGTAAGGCTTGGGATAACTCTCCAGATTCTTCATATAATTTAATTAATTGTGTTTTAGTATCTCCTTTTTCATATAATCCTCTTTCTTCCGCCCATTTACGTATATTATTAAACACATCTATTAATTCAACAGGTGGAGTTAAATTGTTTTCAGGATTTAAAAAAGCTTCGTAATAAGCTTTATTATAAATGTAACTGCGCTTTTCATTATACATAGATTTTTTACAGTTTAGTAAAATCCAGTTAATGGTTTCAACATCAAGTTTAAAATCCCCATGGGATGTTTCCCACGATAAATCCATATTATCTCTTAGCCAATTATTAAGCTGTAGCTTAGGAACGGGAAATGTTGTAGTTTGTTCGGTAACGTTTATTTTCATTTTATTTAATTTTTGATTACATAAATCTTTATACTTTTGCCTGTCAATTTTATAGCCATAAGACTTTTGAAGTTCTATTTCCCGGTCAGATATATAATTTATATCATCGCTAGAATCAAGAACTTCATATTCGTCTGACTTGTACCCTTGTACAGTCGTTACACGCTTATTAAGATTACATGTAACTCCTATTTTTTTACCCGGTACATGATAAATAAAATACATATTTTATGTTGCTAATGGCGCCTTTATAACTGAAGCAGGATTATAATTAATTAAAGTAATATCCTCATGTGTTGGTATAACTACCTCGTGTGTTAAAGATAACCCTTTTTTTAATTCAACGGTAGGTAATAGTGCATCGGCTCTATTTAAATATTCAGCAGATTGCTTAAGATGATTATTATATAAATGACAATCCCCTAAAAAACAAACCAGCTCACCTGGCTCATAACCTGTTCCTTTAGCAAACATAAGCAATAATAATCCATACATAGCTATATCATAAGGCAAACCTAAAAACACATCAACTGATCTTTGAGACCAAGCTAAACTAAGTTTACCTTCATTTATATATACTTGAAAACCATAATGACAAGGAGGAAGTGCCATATCACCCAACTCAACGGGATTCCATAAGCTTGCCATAATGCGCCGCGAGCTTGGCTCTTGCTTAATCTGCTCGAGAACCCATTTAAGCTGATCAATACCATCAAAGTCACGCAGCTGCTTGCCGTAGACAGGGCCAAGAGTATTATCGGTTCTGCCAGACTTTTTATAATTATCGTCCCAATAAGTAACCCCGTGATGGTGTAAGTAGTACATATCATTGCGACCTTGTAATATCCATAGTAATTCCGTAATTGCATGATTAAAATATATTTTTTTAGCGGTTAATAATGGGAATCCGAGTTCCATATTATGTCTAAGAATTCTTCCGAAGACAGATTTCGTCCCAGTGCCAGTTCGATCGTTCTTTTCTTTTCCTCCATAGAGTATTCCTGATAATAATCCTCTGTATTCATCTTGTACGTTTATCATAATAATATTTCATTGTTTTTCTTATTGCAGGCCATATATCTTTATCATTATATGAAACTGGCGATACATGAGCTTTTTCGTTTTTTGTATATGGTCCAAGTCTAATTTCTATAAACCAAAGATCTGGGAATAATCCCTGTGTAGTAGGTTTAGGTGATATACGATAATTATTATTAATACAATAATTAAAATGTAATTGTTCTTCATTTGTTAATGTTTTAGCATACTTTGATAAGCCTTTATAAGACTTTTTTTTAGCTAACCCGCTTCCCATGGCATGACTTCTTCATGAATTGCTTCTGGATATATAGGCACAAAACACCCTGATTTATATTCCCATTTAAAATGAGCTTCAGCTCCGTTTTCTCCTAAATTTTGAAATTTTACTTTGAGCACTTTGGCTTTAACAGTTTTATTATCATAGTCGCGGTGAACCAATAAGCCGTGATAAGAAGCATCATACCATTCGCCACCACCTTTAATATTGTACATAGTTGGTTCTTCAATTTTTCCATCTTTATCTTTATACATTTTTGTAGGATGAGCTACAACTATAACTAACACATCATATTTTTTTGCAAAAATTTCAATTTTAGTTAAATATTCCATTGTATATCTATTAACATCTTCTGTCTTGCAATCAACATCTCTTATTTTATTAAATGGGTCAATAACTAAGCATTTAATACCTTTTCTTTTAACAAGTTCAGCACCTTTCTTTAAAACTGATTCTAAAGTATAGCGCTCCATATCTATAAAAAAGAAATTGTCATCAATATGCCCAGCTATTGATTTCCATTTTGCTCCCCCAATATCAGATTTGTGTGGCATATCCTGCCATACCTTTCGCATTAGTTTATGAGCATGTAAGAATGTAGGCGCGTTTTCAGGTGAAGCAAACGCGGTTTTCCATTCGTATTTTTGATTGTAACCTACAACCATTTGATCCACAAAATCAGATTTGCCACTGCTTGGTATACCAGTAACAGTAATAAACTGGCCAGTATAAGTACTGAAAATATCGTCGAAATTTTGAAGCCCAATTTGGTAACCTTTTTTAAAACCATTTTCAACAAAGTCTGTAATCTCCCCTTCAATGTCCTTGAACGTTGTAACGTTTTCCAGTGGTACTGCTTTCGCTTGTTGTACAAGTTTTGATAATCCTTTAGTTCCATATTTTAATAAATATTCATTAGCGTCTTTGCAATCATTGAAGTCTATAATAAAACAAGCCTCTGCACCAAGACGTCTAATTAACTCTTGCTGCAAGGCTTGTCCCGCTTCATCTTTATCAACTGCTAAAATTATCTTTTCTTTATTGTCAAGATAATCTATACAGTTATCTAAGTAATCTAAATTGTTGCTATTTAAAGTTGCCCCGTTAGGGACAGAGATAGTATTGAATATGCCAGCCTCATGGAAAGATAATACATCCATTTCGCCTTCCACAATAACGCAACTAGTGTAATTAGCAACGCTATTGATATTATAAAATACCTTCTCGGCTCCCTTAAATAGTTTAAAGTTTTTTCTAGCATCTCTATATTTTATATTAATTAATTCATTACCTATAAAATAATTAAACTTAATTGTATTTTCAAGCTTATTAGTCTGTGGCATCCACTCTTGACCTTCTGAAACTTTTAAGGTCTTAAGCGTTTTAACAGATATACCCCTTGAATCAAACCACTTTTCAACTTTAGTGCTTTCTATAGGTGCTACACTTTGCTCAACTGGCCGAGTGTATTCTTTTAGACTATTGCCTTTTCTTTGATAAGTATGTAATTGAAAAGTAGTATCACAATTATGACAAGTACCTAAGCCGGTTTGCCAATCATAAGAAGCACATTTTAATTTTTGTTTTTGTGACTTCCTATCAGATGAGCACAGAGGACAAATCCCCTGCGCTTTTCCTTCTTCAAGATCATATTGGTTAAAATCTTCAATCTTATAACCATTTATTTCCTGAGTATTAATTTGCATTTAATTTTCGTCTTTTAGTACTGGTTCATTGTTTTCATCATAATGGACATATATCCATTTTTCATCAATTACGTCGTAATATTTATTAAAATGGTAAATCATCTGCTACAGGTTGAGGTTTCGGGGCCGCAGGCGCTGAAGAAATATTATCTCTTGGCGCTGGCTCTACATTTTGGCCATTCGTCCAAACAACATTAACATTACCTAAATAAACTTTAGGCTCTTTGCTTTCGCGCTGTTCTTTAGATTGACGTACAGTTAATGATCCTTGTTGACCAAACTGATCAATTTCATCATTAATTGTAATTGTTACAGGTAAATACTTACCTTTTTTTCCATCTATAATTTCTCCCTTAGGAACTTTAGATAGGTTAATACTAGTGTTTAAAATAGTTGCCATATAAAATAAAATTTAAAGTGTTTCATTAATAAAATATTGTTGAGGGTCAAAGTTAGGTGTATTATAGTGTAAATCAAACATTTCAGATGCTTTAATTACTTTATTTTCTCCTCTTTGTAAAAACTTTTCAGAACAATCACATAGTTTAATTTTATGTGTATTCTTATCCATTACAATAAAAACCATTTCAAATCCGAATAGTTTATTATAAATATAAGCTTGACTATCATAATTAAACTTATTTGCACTAAAGCGAAAATTATCAAGATTTGTTGTAGTTTTTAAATCAATAACTAAATGCTCATCATAATTAATTATATCAGCTTTAGCTTTCCAATTAAAATCAAAGATTTTACCTACGGCAGGCTCTTCATAAATCATATTAGATCCTGTAATTAAGCTTTCGATAAACTTATTTTTAAGTAGTTTATCTGTCATAGCTTCTACCATATCAGCTTCATGCTGAAGTAAACACATTTCGCCGTCAGATATTTCTTTATAGCGGTTAGTGTTTCTTGTAGAACTTTCTACGATTTTAAAAGACTTAACTTTTTCAGGCTCTAATATAATAGTATGAAAATATCCACCAATAAGCATAGCGGCTGTTTTTTCAACCGGGATATATAAATTTTCAGGTTCGCTAAGCAGCGTTTGAATATTTGAATTACTTAAATATTGCTGGCCAAACTTGCCATAATAATGTTCATCCTCTCTGAGCTTATCTACTATCTCTTTATTATTCATTTAGAGTGTACTTAATTCTTGTTCTAATTCAGGTGTAAGTTTATATTTAGTTTTAATCTTTTCAAGAGAGCCACCTTTTTTTAAATATTCCTTAGCCTCTGGTACCCAATTATTATTTGAAGCTGTAGTTGCATCGGCATCTGCAGTATCATCAATTAAAAATAAATTACCTAAAGCATACTTTTTAGCATAAGAGCTGGCTGTGCCATATCTTTGGGGCATTGCTTGCCCTTTAAACATAACATCAACTCCTACGACTGCAGTTGCTGAAAGCTCATTAAGTTTATCTCTAATGGTTGCTGTTGATTGAATTACCGAAGGATCACTTGATATAAGTTCTTCAGTTGTAGTAACGGTTACATCGAGCTCTAGTAAGAATGGTTTTAAAGCTTCTAAGATGTCTTCGGCTGATCTATAGTAATAGTTACCGAATTTGTTAAAGCGACTTTTTTTTGCCTTTAACTTGGTCTGAATGGTTGCTAATTTCTGTGTTAATTCCATAAAAAAAAATTAGATTGGTTAGTATTATAATTACGCATCTCGTGTATTATTTACACGGAATCTCCTATTTAACTTACAGATAATCAAGCACTTGCGAGCTATCTACGTTGTCAATTAGTTTTTGTATCGCTGCTTTTTTAATCTCGGATACTCTTACATAAGAACTAGGCCCTTCAATACCTACGATCTTTGCGATGTCATTAGCAGAATGTTTGTCGCAATCCAGTCCGTAAGATAAGCGTAATACTTCATATTCTTTCGGATTTAAGTTCTTTTTTAATATACTTTTTAAATATATATTAAGCATGCCTAAATTATACGGCTCTGATCGATCTGGTACTTGATCAAAATAACTTTCTTCATTATCAGCCTGTTCATCTATACTTAAAAATATACTATTAAAAAATATCTCTACTATTTTTTTATCTTCAGGGTTTTGCCGCATTTCATTTAACTTGTGTTCTGGTATGCGTATGTGCCCTCTTGTTATATCTATTGATCTTCGTATTGCACCTTTAATTCTTTTAGATAGAAATGATTTAATTGTTTTTTCAGGATCTTCTGAATCAATTATTTTACTCATTTCAATTTTATCTACCGCTGCAATCAATCCCTTACTGCCTTCCTGTATTAAGTCAGTAATATCTAACACTCCGGATGCTTGTTGCATTGTTGAAAATTTATGCGCCATATTCTCTACAAGTGGTAAAAACTTTATGATTAGCTCATCTCTAGTGTAAAGATCATAAGATCTTTTATGCTCTGGCATAGAGTTTAATAAATCAACTTTATACCGAATGTAATTACTTACATTATATTTTTTCATGTGCTTAAATCATAGAGTTCAATAAATTTTTTTCGGTTTTTAATTGGTTATCAAGGTTTCTGTACACGGTTCGGGTTGAACAGCCAAGCATCCGTGCGATGGTTTGAACTGTTATACATTCACGCATATCGTGTATAGCATTCATGCATTCATATATATTTTCTTTTGTTGCAATTTTAGATCGACCTATTAGCTTGCCTACTATGCTTAGCTTTTCTGATTTTGTTAATCCTGTTATATCTTTAAATATTATTTTGCGTGACTTATTATTAGGTGGTCGCTCTAAATCTATTTTATAAATATTACTAATAATGTCCATTAATATATCTTCAGATATTTCGAAGGTAATAAAATTATTTGGTTTATATGCAATATGCTTACATAAAGTTTCAAATCCATTTTCATATAGGTCTGGGTTTAAATATAATAATACTAATAAATGCCACTTTAAAGATCTAAATGTATTGATCTTAGCTTTACTTCTAAATAACTCATAACATTCGTAAGTACCCTGCTCATAAAACTTACCCCATTCAAATACTTGCGAGGGTAAATCATTTATTGGATTTCTTCGATATATTATTCTATTGTCGTTTAAGTATTGCATCCTGCGTGACATTAGCCTGCTACTCGTTATATATATTAATTAGCTTACGTCGCATTACATTTCCAGGAGTTTTAGCCTTTGGCTATATTTCTTAACAAGATCAGCTTTGTGCTTTAATGTTTTTATTGGTATAACACCACTTCTATTATAAGATAAAACATCTTCAATTATTTCTTGTCTTAATAAATATATATTATTCCATATATATTCTTTATGATCTTTAGTTCTGTTTACCCATATTATGAGTTGTCTATTACCTATTTTAATTTTCATAATATATTATCTATTTTACGTTGTATATGTTCAAGCCTTCGTTTAATTATTATTGCTCGTTCATACTGTTCATTCTCTTCACACTGTTCGAGTAATTCACTTAAGCGGCTATGTTCATCCAGCAATATTAAGAAATTATTTCCTTCTCCGGTAATTTTTTTATATAATTTATCTGCAATCATATCAGCAATTGCCCTGGCTTCCTTCTCAGTCATCCGTTGTTTCTATTAATTTATATATATAATTTAATACTTTGAGTTCAGTTGAAGCACCTTCAACAAGACTATTCATTTCTTCGCGTGTAATATTACCTTTGAACACACCGCTTTTAAGTTCGCGGCGTAAATCTTTGAGGTGTATACCAGCATGAATTACTTTGGCATACATTTTGCTGTTAGCTCGTTCTTTAATTGTCATCTTTAAATTGTTTATCATCAACTATATTATCAAGTTGCTTGCGTAAAATATTTGTAAATTTATGGCCCATTAAATCCATTTTATTTAAGCAGTCACGTGTAAATTTATACATTTCTTTATTCTGCAGTAATTTAATTCTATACTTGTTGCGATAAAATCTATCAGGATCAAGACGTTTAACTTGTAGCCTCATCTTAGTATCCATTTGCTCTTGCAATTTTAAATACTTACGATGATAATCTTTTTCCCATAAAGGATTAATTACATTTTCAAATAGCTTAAGGCCGTGTATAACGGTAGCATGATCTTTGTCTACAGCTTTACCTATGCTTACTAATGATTCACCTGAGTAATCCTGAGCGAGCTTATAATAAATTGCCCTGGGATATACCACATCGCGTCTGCGAGTGCGTTCTTGTATTCTTTTATTAAATGCGTTGTTTACTGCATTTCTAATAGCTATCGTATTCATATGCTTTTACTTTTGGGTGTGGGTTAATGTTTGGTTGTTTCCATCTGTATCCTAGTATCGGGTGGATTTCATAATCCCAAATATCCGATAACATTTGCTCTTTCTTTTCCATTATATTACTTCTAAATTAAGTTCGCGCGCTACATAGTTTATATGCCTGCTGGTTGAATAACTGCTTGCGCCTACACCATCTACCCACCAAGGCATTTTTTTTAGTGTGTTGCCGTGGATTGTTGCAACATGTGTATCATATGAGATGATTGCATTGCCAACTTGTTTAAGGTTTTGTTTGTATCTGTCAAAAGTTTTCATAGTCTAATAAAGTTTAAAGGTTTAATATATTTGTTAATGAATTTGCCAATTGATTCAGCATTGCGCATACCTTCAAACATAAAAGGTTCAACGCTTTTGTAAAGGTATTCTCGGTTATTTACAAATGTAAGCGTAAGCTCACTGGTTTCGTAATTGTACTCTGCAAGTTTAATTGCTGCAGAGTTTACATTAATTCTTTCTTTAATTAATTTTTTCATATTTATATTATTTTTCTATTAAGTGGTGTATTACATTTCCATATTCATTAAACAAATATTCATTTGCTTCACAATGTTCAGCTATATATTCTGGTTCTTGATAATAAATATCACTAAAGTATTCCCATTTTGTGCTACCATCTTCGTCTTCATAATCTAGTGGAAAGTTATCTAGCCAAGTCAATGCTTCAATAATTGCTTTGTCTTTTAGTTCTTCAAATTTATAAGCTTTTATTTTTACTATTTTCATTGTTACTTTGTTTTATTATATTATCAAGTGCTTTGCGTATTAGTTTTGTATTAGTTTTTTTCATCTATATTATCGTTCAGCCAGTTTTCAATTTCATAATCTTCAAGATATTCATCTACATCATCCATAAGGATTTTAGCTCCGGGAATATCCTCAGCAACTTGTACAATGCGCTCCATGATGGTATTAAAATCAGGTTGATAGTAGTAGACATCATTCTCCCAGGTGAGACAGTAGGGGTCTTCGGCTAAGATATAAACGTTGTATCCGTCTGCTGTCATATACTCGGTTAATTGTAAATCATTATCACAATAGTTGTCAAAGTTTGTAATGGTTACATTTAGGTGTTGTTGTAGTTTTTCTAATGGTGTCATAATTTTTGGTTTTAAGGTTTATAATATTGTACGGAGGAGGAGGAACATTACCCTCACTTCATCTCGAGATTCTATCTGCCCGTCGGCAATCCCCCGTAGCTGGTTACACATATATGCATGTGTATAGCATTTAGTCTTCGACCTGTTCAGGTGCTTTATATTTGTTATCAATATAGTCAATCAATCTTACCGTGAAATATTCAATTAAGTCATTGCCTTCAAAGCCATCATCAAGTAATGGTTTAAGCTTTTCAATGTTGTAGTCAAACGCCCAGTCATCAACTAAACCTCTCATGCGTTCGTGCTTTCTTTTAAGTTCTAAATAGTTTTCTAATTTACTCATGATTATTATTTTTTAGATTCATATATATTATCAATTGTCTTGCG
>Ga0209634_1001429_pt1 | contig 17406 bp, 10 predicted proteins | sample LinPmetageLP40_FD_184043 | JGI IMG/M metagenome (GOLD analysis project Ga0209634, IMG submission 184043) | Marine viral communities from the Pacific Ocean - LP-40 (SPAdes) (version 2) | ecosystem: Environmental > Aquatic > Marine > Oceanic | place: Pacific Ocean | collected 2010-08-26
TTACACTAAGATGCTACGTTCAAGCAGAAGATGCAGTCGCCGCACTCGATGAGCTGCTAGAAGATGTTGAAACTGTAGTAGAAGAAAACTCTCGATTAAAGTATAAGGATCGCAATAATGTAGATCATTTTACTCAACAGATCACAGTCGTTAGTATTGATACTGACGAAGGTGTACTTGAACCTTTAGGCGTCGGAGAAATGCTGATTGAGGTTCGATACTAGAAAATGCAGGCACGAATAAAAATTCACGTCCTAGCCTTTTCAAGATAACATAGGAGAATAACTATGGCAGATAATATGTTTTTTAGTAGAGATACAAATTTTGTCGTTGAGATAGGAGCTAATCGCTGGGCAATACCAGTTCTTGATGGCTTTTCTTTTTCACAAGCGACAAATACATCAGAGGTAACCCTCAATGAAATGGCGGATGTTAATGGAAATAGTCGTAGAGGACGAAAGCTGTTTACAGACTCTTACGCCCCTGCAGAGTGGAGTTTTTCTACATATGCTCGACCTTTTAAATCAGCTGGTGGTGGAACAAGTGGTAAAGATGCAAGTGGTACTGCAAATACTCATCACGCTGTTGAAGAGGTACTTTGGGCAATGATGGCAGGAAATGCAGCTTATTCAGCTTTTAATTTTACAGGATTTACAAAAAATGGTACTACAGATGTAGATATTGCATTTACAAGTTCAAACAAAACAACTCTCGGAACTGCAAACTTTTATTTTCAACTAGGAGGCGATGGAGAAATCGCAACTGTATATAAAATAACAGGCTGTGTTGTAAACGAAGCATCTGTAGATTTTGATATTGATGGAATTGCAACAATTAACTGGAGTGGTTTTGGAGGAATGATTAGTGAAGTAGCCGCATTCCCTGCTGCAACTGTTGAAGAAGGTCAAAAACATACAGATACAAGTAATTTTATAAGAAATAGACTTACATCTTTGACGATGACAACTGTGGACGATCATTTGGTATCTTCAGATGGTGCAGATGGTGATTCAGCTGCAGAAACTTACGCTATAACTCTTACAGGTGGAAATGTTACTATTTCAAATAATATTTCATTCTTAATTCCAGAGACGCTAGGGGTTGTAAATCAGCCTCTTGGACATGTAACTGGAACAAGATCAGTAAGTGGAAGCTTTACTTGTTACTTAAATAATGCAACCGATGGAAGTATGGATCTTTTTGAAAGAATTATTGAGGATACAGATACTATTACTAACTCTTTCAACTTACTTTTCAAAATCGGAGGAGGAAGTGCGCCAAGATTACAAATGGCTATGCCTTCTTGCCACTTAGAAGTTCCTACTCATAGCATGGAAGACATTATTTCTCTGGAAACAAACTTCCACGCACTTGGTACAGATATTCAAAGTGCGGATGAAATCAGTCTAAAGTATGTAGGTTCGTAAAAAAAGTTCTTGACATACGAGGTCTTTTAGACTATACTATGAAATAGAAAATCGAAGCAGGGGTGATTTTTCGCCCCTGTTTTGTTTACCCAATAAAATAATAAGGATTTAAATATGACAGATGCACCAATTTCATTAGCGAGTCTTATGACTCCTAGCAAAACCGTAACAATAGACTTTCCAGGCCATATAGGTATGTCAGTAGATCTTTGTTATTTAGCAAGAGAAGAATTAGTAAAACTTCGTAAAAGATGCGTTACTACAAAATTTAATAAAAAAACTCGTCAACCAGAAGAAGATTTAGATGAAGAAAGATTTTTAGTAGAATATTGTAAAGCAGTAATTAAAGGATGGAAAGGCTTGAAATATAAGTACCTAGAAGAGCTTCTATTGGTGGATATTTCTGCTCTTGACCCTGAAGATGAACTGATGTTTACACAAGAAAATTCAGAATTACTTATGAGAAATGCAAGTGATTTTGACACTTGGGTTACAGAGACCGTGAGTGATCTTGAAAATTTTACTGGGAACAAGTAGACGAAATAAGAGGTCTGCTTGAAAAATACGTAAAACAATCAGATCAAATTGATATAGATAAATATTTATCTATATGTGAACAGTTAGGTGAAGAGCCAGACCCTAATAAGATGCCGCTCGAGACTTCAAATTTTCCTTATGAAGTCCAAGTGGCATTTTTTATATTTGGCTTTCTCGAAGATAACTGGGATGGAATGTCGGGTAGCTACCTAGGGAAGTTTTGGGGTAATATAGAATACTTATTTAAAGTATACGAAGTAGACGAAGTACGAACTATTTTGTACATAATGAAAATGTGGGAAGGTATACTTATTATTTATAGACAAAAGAAATCAGAGGATAAGAGAAAAGCAGACGAGCGCAGGTCTGCCGGCGGTGGAAAAAAGTTCACCCATAACGTGAAAGGCTAATGGCAGATACAATAACGGTAAAATTCAAAGTCACGGAGGACGGTAGCTTAAAGCAAGTTACTAATGAGTCTAAAAAAGCTGCAAAAGGCTTAGACAATGTAGGCAATAGTGCTCGTAATGCTGATCGTAATCTTAAAGGAGCTGCTCAAGCTTCTTCTAATGGTACAAAAAACTTTTCTAAAATGGCACAAGGCACAGGAGGTCTTGTAGCCGCTTACGCGACTCTTGCGGCTAATATATTTGCTATATCTGCCGCTTATGGGTTTTTGAAAAGAGCAGGAGATTTAGTAGCTCTAACAAAAGGACAAGAAGCTTACGCTTTAAAAACAGGTAGATCTATGAAACTTCTTACCTCTCGTATGCAAGAAGCCACGGGAGGCTTATTAGGTTTTGATGAAGCGTCACAAGCAGCGGCTATTGGTACAGCAGCAGGTCTATCTTCGGATCAATTACAAGGATTGGCAAAACTTGCTAAAAATGCATCGGTAGCTTTAGGAAGAGACTTGACAGATTCATTTAATAGGCTTACAAAAGGTGCAATTAAAGCTGAACCAGAATTACTAGACGAATTGGGTATCATTCTTAGATTAGAAAAAGCCTCGGCGGATTATGCAAGAGTATTGGGTAAAAATGTAGATGAGTTAACTACTTTTGAAAAGTCACAAGGCATAGTAAATGCCGTACTTCAACAAGGTAATGATAAGTTTGATGATGTAGGAGATAATGTTAATCAAATAGCAAGACTAGGAAAAGCTTTTGACGATCTTGTAAAAAGTCTTATGAAGTTTATAGAGCCTTTTGCAAGTTTCTTTGCGGAAGCTTTAGCTGATAATGTAAGAGCTCTAGCCGCCGCTTTTGGTATATTAGGGTTGTCTATAACAAGAGCACTGGCTCCTGCTCCTGCTCAATTCGCTAATATAGCCACTATGGCGGAACACTCTAAACAAGCTTTAATGGGTGCGGCGGGTACTGGAATAACCGGTAAAAAAATAGCAGGAGGCGATTTTTCTACAGCAAATCTCAATGCTATAGATAAAGGATCAGGTTTAAAAAGCGGAAAATCTAGTGTTGTTGATCAAATGAAAATGACTCAAAAAGAATTTAAAACACATACAGCAGTTATTAGGGCAGATCATGCAAGAATGGTGGCTGCAAATACTAGAGGATTTGGTAAATACTATGCGGACTTTATAGCATATCTTCGAGGAATGGAAGCAGAGCATGGTAAAACAATGGGTCGTATAAAAGCTGCAGGAGCCATAATGGCTTCAGGACTTGGAAAGGTATTAAATGCGGTGGCAATTGTAGGTATGCTTTCTTTAGCAATTACTATGGTTAAAGAATTTATTGAATATTTTAAAGATCCTGCGCTAAAGAAAATGGAAACAAATGCAAGAAGTCTTCAAGCTGCTTATCAAGATCAAAATGTAGAAATTAAACAAATGCTGGCTGATTTAGAATTATCGAAAACGTTTTCTGAAAGTTTAACACAACAAGCAAATATGTTAGGTAATCAAGCTTTTCCAGGTATAAAGGCAATGGCAGAAAATCTAGAAGGAGCTAAACTAGCTTTAGAAACTATAAAGATAGGTGATGGGGGAGGTTATGTAGGACAAATGGTAACTACAACCACTGAACAAGAGTCAGGTAATATAGGTGTAAATCTTGGAGCTATACAAGAATTTGCACAATCTTTAAAGATTCAGTTAGATATGTTAAAAAGCTTCGGCTTAGAATCAGAAGAAATAACAGCACAGCGAGAAAAGTACTTAGCTATAGAATCAGCTATAGCAACGGTAGCTACGCAAGGAAGATCGAAACCAGGTGCAACAGACGAAGAAAGCCTTGCTGCTATAAAAGCTTATAATGACGGAGTTACTTTTCTTAAACAAAATCTTTCAGGAGCTAGAGAGGGGGCCGTAGCTTTAAGTACTTCTTTGGCTCCTGATGCAGCGGCAATAACTGATATAAAAGAAGCCTCACTAGCTTTTGAGAAGTTTAGAGACGGTTTAAATCATGCACAATCTTCTTATAATACTTTTATACAGTTTGGAAACAGATTCGCAGATCAACTAGATCAGTTAGAGAACAAGTCCGAAGGAACATCTATAGGAACAGCTTTAACTAGTGCTGAAGTTGCTTCTTTTGAAAGCTTTTTAGGTCTCAAAACTGAAGAGGAAAAAAAGACATTTAAAACTTTAACTTTGCTAAAGGCGAAAGAAAAAGTAGAAGAAAGAATAAAAGCTGTACGAAGTGCCGAAAATATAATAGAAAAAGGCATACTAGAAACTAAGACAAAACATTTACAAGCTCTAAGAGGGGCTGATAAAATAGAAACTGCGGTTTTAAATGCAAAAAATAAAGTAGCTTTAACAAATGGAGAAATAAATAAAATTGAAAGTAAAATAACCCATGAAAAAAGCTTAGGAGTAAAACAAGACTCTACCGCAATAGCTAAGTTAGAAGAACAAGTTAGAGGTTTAAAAGCCAAAAGAAACTTAGAACAAGATATAGCAAACACTAAAGTAGCTCAAGAGGACATAGAGCAAAGTATTTTTGATTTAAATACTTCAGGAGAATTAACAAAAGCGAAAGAAGCACTATTATCTTTAGAGGAAAAGTCCTTAAAAATCGCACAAGAAAAAGAATCTTTAGCGCAGAAAGATAGAGATCGTGCCACAACTCAAGCAAAGAGAGGTTTTAAGCAAAGCTCTCCTTTCTCTTCTCTATTCCAAGGTAAGTTTGATGCAAAAATAGAACATGCTCAAGCAGTAAAAGAAAGAGAAGAAAAAGTAAAAGCTCTTGAAGCAGAGCGTAAGATGAAAGAAGATTTAATAGAAATGGAATATACTCTTCTTGATGCCAAACTTATGCAATTACAACTGGAAATGCGCTTAAAAGTAGCGGATACAAATAACGGTTTAACACCAGGCGAAAGATTTGCATTAGGGTACAGAGCCAATGAAGTAGACGTATCAAGAGGAAAGATACCAGGAATGAAAGCAAGAGCACTAGCAAACGCAGGAAAGACAGAAACCTCGGGCATTGCAGATATAGATGAAGGGATTGCAGCTCTTGCAGATAAAAAGAAAGACTTAGAAGATATACAAGTTCTTACTAAAGGTATTGCGGAGAGCTTATCTTCGGGTATGTCTCAAGCGTTTGCCGACATGGCAACGGGTGCGAAAAGTGCAAAACAAGCTTTTGCAGATATGGCAAAATCTATATTATCAAATATAGCATCTATGATTGCAGAAATGTTAGTCATGCAAATGATTAAAGGTATGTTTGGATTATCTTTTGAAGGTGGTGGTGTTATGAAAGAAGGCAAAAAAGTACCTTCTTACTCCACAGGAGGAATTGCTAGGGGTTCTTCTCAGGGTCATCCAGCAATACTTCACGGCACAGAAGCAGTCGTTCCTCTACCAAACGGAAAATCTATTCCAGTAGAAATGAAGAGCGGAGGAGAAACAAATAATAATATTGTAGTAAACATCTCTACAGATGGGCAATCTAGCAAACAAGGTAGTACTGGACCTGATATGGATAAACTAGGAAATGCAGTAGCTTCCGCAGTACAGATAGAGTTACAAAACCAAAAACGATCGGGTGGAATACTCAACCCATATGGAGCAGCATAATGACTATAGGTATAAAAAACGATTCCAATGCTCTGTTAGCAACACCTGATAAATCAATGACAAAGCAAAGTGCTCCTCGAGTACTCACTGCTACTTTTGGTGATGGATACGAGCAGCGTATTGCAGATGGAATTAATACTTTAAATGAAACTTATTCATTAACTTTTGCAACTCGTGAAAAAGCAGATATAGATGATATAGTAGCGTTTTTAGATGCTAAAAAGGGTGTAAGCAAGTTTACTCTTACTCTTCCCGACACAAATAACACTACACGTACAGGCGAAAGAGATGTTAAAGTAGTAACAACAAACTATTCAACAACCTATGACTATGATAATTTTTATAGTCTTTCACTAGAACTAAAAAGAGTTTTTGAGGCATGAGCAACGTAATTGCAACAGATTTACAAACATTAGAAATTGGGTCACAAGACTCAGGAACTACCGCGTCAGATAATGCACTAGTAGAGCTATTTGAAGTAACTTTACCAGGCCCTGTATCCGGAGAAACTACCTTATATTTTCATCCGGGACTAGACTCGGACTTAACAGACATACAGTTTAGAGAGAGAACAGGCTCTCATGCAGTAAAAACTTATATAGCAATGCCTATGATGTTAGATGGACTAAATCTACAAGCAGATGGGGCTTCTAATAGACCTGCATTAACAATCGCAAATATAGGATCTTTACTACAATCAGCTATGGGGGACTTTAAGTTTGATGACTTAATAGGCCAAAGATTAGTTCGTAGGCAGACTTTAAAAAAATATTTAGTTGGAGAAGATGAAGATGCTTCTCCTCCAGTAGAATTTCCTACTCAACAGTATATAATTGACAGAGTCGCTGCAGAAGACGGAATTTCTATTACTTTTGAAGTAGCAACTCCTTTTGACTTAGAAAATATACAAATACCTAGAAGAGTTGTAGTAGGAAAATACTGTAGTTGGAAATATCAAGGCCATGCCTCGGGAAAAGGTGGAGGATGTACGTGGAATGTTGATGGAGCTGTAAAGTATAATGGAGATGGAACTGTAAGAGCTCATAAAGCCTACTTTGATTTTGACGATAGACCTCTTGTAGCATCAGAAACTTTTGCTGCTTATTCTGCAAGTACCGCTTATACAACAGTATCTTACGTTACTCATGCAAGTAAATTTTGGGTCTGCACTATTGCAGGTACAGGAAATATTCCTTCAATTTCTTCTTCTCATTGGAAAGAGGTTCGTAAATGGACTGAATGGGTTTCAGGGCTTTCTTATACTTTGGGCAGTCTTGTTAGATATAATGGAATAACAATATGGAAAGCTACTGGAAATCCTACTCCTGCAGGACAAATACCTACAGACACTAGTCCTTATTGGGTTCGAGAAGATGTATGTGGAAAAACACTACAATCTTGTAAAGCTCGATATGGTTTTAAACCTTCAGTACTTACAAGTGCAAACCAAAAGCCAGAAGGATCAACAAACGGAGCAGCTCGTTTACCTTTCGGATCATTCCCAGGAACTTTGAAGTATTAATTATGATAGAATTTTTAGAGGAAATGCAAGAACATTTTGAAAAGTGGTACCCCCGAGAAGGTTGTGGAGTACTTGCAGTAATAAAGGGGGACTTAAAATGGTTTCCTTGTGATAACGTAGCTACAGATGAAGATGATTTTATAATCTCATCCAAGCAATATATAGATATATCCCATAAAGGAGATATAACTGCTGTAGTACATAGTCATCCCGATGCAAGCAATGAGCCATCAGAAGCTGATATTAAATATTGTAATGCCACAGGTCTTCCTTATTATATATTTAGTTATCCTGCTATGGACATGCATATACTACAGCCACAAAAAGAAACTAAAAACTTATATGGCAGAGAGTATGAATTTGGTAGAAATGATTGTTTTGAATCTTCGAGAGACTACTATATTAATAAAGGTTTGGATATACCTTCTCGCCCTCTTTTTGAAGATGATTGGTGGGAAAAAGGTCTAGATTATTTTACTGACGAGTACATTAGTACTTGGGGTTTTGAAAAAGTTGAAGGAAATATGCAAAAAGATGACTTACTCATTTTTACAATAAAGGGTAGAGTAGGAAACCATTGTGGTGTATATCTTGGAGAAGACTTATTTTATCACCATGCAGAAAACAGGCTATCATGCCGAGAAAACTTATACCCTTTTTGGAAAAAGTATATAACTGGAGTTTATAGATATGCAACATAGTGTTTACCTACAAGGAGAGCTAGGAGAGAGATTTGGTAGTAAGTTTGTTGTAAATACAGATAATTATAGAGATATTTTTAAATGTATAAATGCAAACCGCCCCGAGTTTTTACCTTATCTACGAAAGTGCCACGATGAAGACGTAAATTTTATTGTAGAAACTGCAGGAGAACAAATAGATCAAGAAGACCTACTTATACCTTTAAAGGAAGGAGATGTAACTATTGCTATTGCTCCAGCAGGCTCAAAAAGTGGAATAGGAAAAATTATAGCTGCTGTTGTACTTGTATTTTTTGTACTCCCCTTGATAGGAGGAACAGTTTTTGTAGGCCCAGGAATGACTACGATGGAGGGCATAGGAGCAGCCCTGACGACAATGTCAGGTAAAGCAGTAGCACTACTAGCTGTTAATTTAGCTCTTTCAGGAATACAACAAATGATGGCACCTGATCCTGCCGTTGATCAAGATAGTCCTACTAATTATCTTTTTAGTGGGGGCGCTTCAAATTCTGTTGAAGGAGATCCTATTCCTATATTATACGGAGAGTTAAGAGTTCCTGGTAGACCTATTTCTGTCGATGTAAGACAAGGAGGAAATGGATCAGCAGCAGGCAGTACTATACAAGATTTTATAAATAATACTACAACAGATTCCGCAAATAATACTAATATAACACAGACACCGACGCAGGAGAAATAGTAATGCCAATGCCTAATCTTAGATGGAAAGACATATATGAAGTTGATAGTTACTATAGTCAACTAAATGCAAAAGATAGACAAACAATATCAGTTACAGATCTTATAGCAGAAGGTCCTATTTATGGGCTTGTTGATGGAGCAGCTTCTGTATACCTAAACGATGATAGAGTTTTGCCTTTATCTGAAGCAGCTACTTTTCATAGTCAGGGGCCTGCTACTGTTGCACTAACTGCCAATTCTCCAACAGCTACTATTTCTGGAGGAGGTACTACTCCTATTATACAATCTGAAAATGGAGATAAGTATTTAATTGTTAGAAAAGGCCGAGGACAAAAATTTGTAACTGCTTCCAATGGATCGGCGGGAACAGATGATTTTACTATTACGGCTACTTTAACTACTGTTAATAATCAAAGTTTTTTTAATAGTTCTATGATTTCTAGTCCAGTAGATATAGATACTCATATACCTGCAAGACTCGGAGTTGTTAATTCTGGAGGAGTAGGAGATGGAGCCTATGGAGAAGGCTTTATAACAAAAGTAACTAGTAACTCTGTTGCAGAGTATGTTCCAGGTACTGGAGGCCCTGCTGGACTATGGATACCTGACGGCTCGTATAGTTTAGAAGTTGATAGAATTGTTAAAATTGCAAGTATCTCAGGAACAACTGTTACTCTAGCAGCTAATTGGGCAGGTACTACAGGTAGTTATAAATTTGATGTAACAGGTGCAATTGTAACTAATTTAGATGTTATAACTCAAAGTCAAACTACTAATTACGAAGGCGTTACTACTCAGTTTAGAGTAGGAACCTTAGCACAAACTCCTTTTACAGGAAGAGGAGGAGAAGGCTCAACTTCTATCAGTAATACTCCAAGTGCGGGAGGAGCTTTAGAGCTAGGACAAAACTATTCAGGTAGTCAAGCCCCCAAAGTTTTAACAGGAAGTTCAGACTCTGGCTTTCGATTAAGTTCTTCTCAACTGCAAGAAGTTGATGAAGCTCGGATAAGTTTTTCGTATCCAGGAGGCCATTATGCTGTAAGCGGTAAAGGTAATGATATGACTACTTTTACTCGTTACAAAACAGAAATAGCTATAAAAAAACCTGGAGAATCTGATTTTGGATCTTATCAAATTTTAAAAAATCCTTTACTACATTCAGGTTTATATAAAAATGCGGTAACTTTTGTTAGTACTATAGACTTAACTGCTTTTAGACCTTTTTCAGATTTTCAAGTAAGAGTTGAAAGAATTAGTAATCATACAGGTCCTGCGTATAAAACACAAACAGAAACTTTTCATGATTGGCAAATGAGTGCCTCTTCTAATCTTTCAGGTACTACTTGTGTTATAAAAGATATTTTAACACATCCTTTTTCTTCTCTTGCAAAAGTTACTTTTGATACTAAAAAGTTTCAAAATACTCCTGTAAGATCTTATCATCTTAGGGGTTTAAAAATAAAAGTACCCTCTAACTACGTAACTAGAGAGCAATCTAGTACAGGAGTAGCAAACTATAAACGTAATACTACTACAGGTTTAATTTCTAGCTCCTACCAAGACTGGGACGGCGCTTTTTTGGATGATAAAGTATACAGCAATAACCCTGCTTGGGTATTTTTTGATATACTTACAAATGATCGTTATGGTTTGGGAGACTTTTTACAGTCTACTGATATTGACAAGTATGCTTTATACAGAATCGCACGATATTGTGATGAGCTAGTCGATGATGGCAAAGGCGGTTTAGAGCCTAGATTTACTTGTAATCTTTTTATCACAAAAGCAGCAGATGCTTATAAAGTTTTAAAGGATATAGCCACAGTTTTTCGTAGTATGTTATACTATATTGACGGACAAGTAGTTCCTGTTATTGATGCTCCAAGTGGTCCTGTGTATAATTTTACGGCTGCTAATGTATTAAACGGATCTTTTTCTTACGAAAGTACAGGAAGTAAAACACGAATTAATCAATGTATAGTTACTTGGATAGATCCTGAGGCTAACTATAAGGCATCTCCTCTTATTGTAGAAGATAGACTCAATATTGCAAAAACAGGTAAAATAATATCTCAAGATGCAGTAGCAATGGGAGCTACTAGCGAAGGACAAGCTCTGCGATATGGACGATGGAAGCTTTGGACAGCAGCTAATCAAAGAGAGGTTGTTACTTTCTCTACTGCTTTGAATGCTACTTTTCTTGTTCCTGGCGATATTATAAATATACAAGACGCTAATAGATATGCTGTTCGTATGGGAGGACGTATATCTAATTCAGGAACTACTAGAACGACTACTTCTATACCTTTAGACAGTACAACTAATTTAGTTTCTGGTAGCACATATACATTATCTGTTTTATTTGTAGAACCTGCTGCGTTTACTACAGAAGATGTAAGTATTTCTGGCGTTACTTATAAAAAAGGTGATTTAATAAAACAAGCTTTTCTTACAGGTAGCTCAAGTTTACAAAATATAGATACTGAAGTTAAAGCTTCTAATGCTCGTGCGACAAGCGGAGGAGAAGCTTTAAACTTATCTTGGTCAGATTACACTCGTGTAGAAACTCAAAATGTAACCCCAGCACTTAGTGGAAATAATGTTAATACTATAACCGTAACTACCGCTTTTTCCGCGATACCGGATGCAGAAAGCATATGGGTACTTACACAAACAACAGCCGCAGGATCGGAAGTATTAGGTTCTGCAAAAGAATATAAAGTTCTTGCTATCTCGCAAAATTCTAAAAATGAGTTTGATATTACTGCAGTTGAGTACTATGACCAAAAGTTTTCTGCTATAGATGAAGATTTTACTACTTATATAGCAGATACCGTATACCCCGCTGTAAGATCTAATGATATAGTACCTCCAGTAGTAGATTTATATTCTACTAGTGCTTTAACTCCTACTCAAATAGGAGAAGAGTTGGTTATACATTGGAGTCCTCCTGTAGCAGTGGGTAAAACAGTAAATGCCGCGACCGGAGCGGAAGAAACAACAGAAGGTACATACGAACATTTAGCAGGTTACGAAATAATTCACACTTTCCCAGATATAGAAAGTCCTATACTAATAGATAGTGGTAATCAAACTACTTGGAAATTTAGCGGAATTGAAGATGGTACATATGAAGTAGCTGTTAAAGCTATTAATGTACTTCAAAATGTATCGATACCTGTAGTAATTTCAGTAACAGTAAGTGATAAATATCAAGAAAATGTTCCTCGTTTTTCTGCAGGAGGCATTACTTTTGGAGGAGATATAAGTGTAGGTGTAAGAACAAGAACTGTAGGATCTACTACTACTTTCGAATTCACAAATAATCAATATAAATTTAAAGCCCCTAGTGCACTTGCTAGTGTTATAAAAAATACAAGTACAGATGCAGGTACTTATAAGCAGGACATAAGTAATTTACCTATTATAACAAAAACATCTCAAGCTGCTCCAGGAGAGTTTATAATAGAGCATACTTATGTACTTATAGATGCAAGTGATGCTTCTGATCGTATAAAATTAATTTCTTATAATAGAGAACAAGGTAAAAGTCCTTTTTGGTATAACGTAGACGCAGGGGGAGGGACTAGTAAATATGGCTCTGCATTATCAGGAACTTTTAATAAAGTAGCCAACTCTTCAAAAGTAGTAGGAGTAGGAACAGCCTTTACTACAGAAATACAAGAAGGGGATGTCTTAAAATTAGGCGTTGACGAAGTGAGTGTAGCCTCTGTACAAAGCAATGGAATACTATATTTAACAAGACCAACATCAACATCTCATAGTTCCGTACAAGGTTTTATACCGAATATAAGGATAGATTTTGTTAGCGACTGTGTAATTGCAAAAGTATACAGACTATCTACAGGTTATGTTATGGAGCCGTATGTTAAAGCTGTTGCTTCTAAAAAGAAAGCTGATGATCTGCTAGACCCTACAACTATTCGTTCCGACCATGTTGATACAACGTCGGAAACAGGAGGAAACCTAGGAAAATTTGTAACTAGTTTAGATACTAACTCAAATAGTACCGTATATGAAACATCTATTTTGGACGCGGATTCTATAATTAGTAGAGAAATACAATTATTTCCATCAGGGACTACGGCTCCTACAATTACAGGTACCGATGCTAATCCTATTCTTAACGGAGCAGGAATTGATTTAAAAGCAGACGGAGATGTTTATATAGGTAGTTTTGCAGATACAAAATACCTGTTTTATGATCACTCAGCAGGAACTCTAACTTTTAGAGGTACTTTAGATCTTGAAGATTCCGTTCAGGATAGTGCTTCTTTTCGTACTTTAACGGCAGATGTAGCAACAATAGGCACGTTAAACACTACTATGCTGGATTCAAATGCAATTGTTACTAGAGACATACGAGTAGGACCTTCTGCAGAAGTAACAATAGGTGACTTTATAGTAGGAAGAGAATACTATATTACAAGCTTAGGAGATGTAACTCAAGCCCAGTGGAATACAACAGCAGGAACATCCGGAGATACTTATAACTTAGGTACTGTTTTTACAGCTGCAACTACAGGCTCAGGAGGCACCACAGGCAAGGCAAGAGACAGAACTACTGTAGCAAAAATAAGTGGCAGTACTCTCACAGGAAAAGGTGCACACCTTAATCAAGGCGGAGACTTTTATGTGGGCAGTTTTGCACAAGATAAATATATTTATTTTGATCAATCTGCAGGAAATTTAACAATTCGTGGAAATATTAATGCAAATGATATCCAAGCAGGTACCATAACAGGAGTTGGAGTTAAGGGTGGTAGTATGCCCGATGCCAATAATGCTCCTTCAGGCTCAGAAACAGGTGCCTTTATGGAACTTACTCAAGGTAAGCTGATTTTTGGTAATGCAAGTAAGTATATTTGGTGGAACGGAACAAACTTAGAAATTAATGGTGTTACTATTAGTGATGCTACTTTAGCAAATAGCTCTGGTTTTGCAACTGAAACTTTTGTTAATACAGCAATCAGTAATGTTGTAGGCAGTGCCCCTGCAGCTTTAGATACTCTAAATGAATTAGCTGCAGCTTTAGATGATGATGCTAATTTTCACTCTTCTGTAACAACTAGTTTATCTAACAAAGTAGGTACTACATCTCCTCAGGCTCTAACAAGTGCCGCAAATGCTTTAACTATTAGCGGAAACACTATTAGCTTGGCACGAGCAAACGGAGACACAGATACTGTTTCAATACCAGCAGGAGCCTCTCCAAGAACTGACGAAGAAATTCGTGACTTAGCCGCAGGCATTCTTACAGCAGGTACTAATGTATCCATAGTTAAAAATGATGCTGCAAATACGGCAACTATAAGCTCTACAGATACAAATACACAATATACTGCAGGTTCTGGTTTATCTTTGTCTGGTACTACTTTTAGTAACTCTGCTCCTGATCAAACTGTTTCTTTAACGGGAGGAAGCAATGTTAGTGTTTCAGGAACATATCCAAACTTTACAATAGCCTCTAGCTTTACTAACACACAAAGAAGTGATGAAGAAATTCGTGACTTAGCAGCAGGGATACTTACTGCAGGCACTAACGTTAGTATAGCTGTAAACGATGCCGCAAATACGGCAACTATAAGCTCAGTAAATACAGAGTATACTGCAGGTTCTGGACTGTCTTTATCAGGTACTACTTTTAGTAACTCTGCTCCTGATCAAACTGTTTCTTTAACAGGATCAGGCTCTACTACCGTGTCTGGAACATATCCTAATTTTACAATTTCTTCAACAGATACAAATACAAATACTCAAAGAACTGATGAAGAAATAAGAGATGTAGCAGCTTCTATTATTACAGCAGGTACTAATGTAAGTGTTGTAAAAAATGATGCATCTGACACAGTAACTATAAGCTCTACAGATACAAATACACAATATACTGCAGGCTCTGGTTTATCTTTGTCTGGTACTACTTTTAGTAATTCTGCTCCTGATCAAACAGTTGCACTTACAGGTGCAGGTACAACATCTATTACCGGAAGTTATCCTAATTTTACCATAACTAGTAGTTCTGATAGCGGGGATGCCTCAGAATTGGGAGGAGAACTTCCCTCTCACTATTTAAATGTTGATACTCAGTTTGGAGGAGATGTTTCAGGAAAATATAATGCAATAGTTATAGCAGATGATAGCCATAATCATACTATTGCCAATGTAGATGGACTACAGGCTGCTTTAAATGGTAAAGTAGATGACAGTCAAGTTTTAACAAATGTACCTTCTGGAGCTTTATTTACTGATACTAATATTAATTATTTCTTAAATGGTATTACTAAAAGTGGTAATACTTTAACATTTAGTGTAAGTGGAGCAACAAATCAAACGTTTACATTTGGTACAAATGCATTTACGTCTCATGCAGCCCCTCACTATACTTCAGCTATAGTCTCCTCCGATGTTACTAGTGCTTTGGGATTTACTCCAGGAACCTCCAGTCTAACTCTTGGTACTAGTTCCTCAACAGCACTCGCAGGAAATACTTCTATACCTCAGGGAGATATTACTAATGTTACTGCAACTGCTCCAATTACAGGAGGTGGCACTACAGGCTCTATAAGTATAGGAATAACACAAGCTTCTGCAAGTGCGAACGGTTACTTAAGCTCTACAGACTGGACTACTTTTAATAATAAGAGTACTTTTGATGGAGCTTATGCAAGTTTATCTGGTAAGCCTACTTTATTCGATGGAGCTTATGCAAGTTTATCTGGTAAGCCTACTTTATTCGACGGAGCTTATTCAAGTTTAAGTGGTAAGCCTACTCTACTAAGTCTTGGTAATACTTCGTCAACAGCACTCGCAGGAAATACTGCAATACCTGTAGATCTTACAGTTAGCGGAGCAGGTACTGTTCATGCAAATAACTATATTAATACTCAATATGTTGCCGCGACTAGTAGTACTTTTGGGCTTGTAAAGATAGGGTTTACTGAAGATATAGCTGCAAGAAACTATCCTATAGAACTATCAAGTGGAAAAATGTTTGTAAATGTTCCTTGGGTAAATGATAATACTACTAGTTTTAATATACAATGTGAAACAGGAGTACAAACCCAGTTAGGTACTGCCGAAGAGATAAATGCAGGAGAAACTATCATCTTTAGAGCAACGGGCCAAAGCACTATTCTTCGTAATGGAAATACAATTACTGTGGGTTCATCAAGTCCAGGTACTATTTCCCAAGTTAATATAACGGCAGGAGATCATTTAACAGGTAGCGTTAATACTACTTCGGGAGTGCACCTTCAAACATTAGATGTAGCGGAAAATACCTCAAGTTCTGCAGGAGTTGTAGCTTCAGGTTCAGGACAATCAAATAAAGTCTGGAAAACAAACTCTTCTGGAGACCCTGCATGGCGAGATGATGAAGGGGGTGTAACAGCAGTTGCTAATAATTCTGGACTTTCAATAAGTGGTACCACTATAGATACAGCAGGTAATTTAAATACAATTGCCACAGCTAGCACAATACCCTCTTTGTCCGTGGATTTCTTGGAAGCAGGAACGATAAATGCAAACCATATAGCAGCAGATACTATAGTTGCAAGCCATATTGATGCAGATGCTATTACTTCAGAGCAGCTACAGATCTCTGCAGATAGTGGAAATGATAGAATACAAATGGATGGAACAAATAATGTAATTAAGATATTTTCGGGTGGAGTTCTAAGAGTTAAGATCGGAAATCTGGCTTAATACCATGGAAAAAATATATCTTGACATAACACCTCAACTTAGCTATAATTCTGTAATGGAGGAAATCAAATGACAGCAGCCCGTTACGACCTAGTCATCGACCAAGGATCCGACTTTGCGATAGAGTTTACAGTAGCCGAATCAGGAGTAGCTAAAAATCTGAGTGGTTACACAGCTCGTGCACAGCTTCGTCCGTCAAAGAGTTCCTCGACTTTATCGGCTACGTTTACGTGCGGTATTCCTGTACCTGCGAACGGAAAAATAAATATGACATTGCCAAATGCAACATCTTCTGGTCTAACTGCCGGAAGATTTTTTTATGATTTGGAAATATTTACTTCAAATAATACAGTAGTTCAAAGACTGCTCTTTGGGGAGGTAACACTCACACAAGAGGTTACACGATAATGGCAGATGCAACAACTCTTTCAGTATCTGAGACTGTAACTACGGTAACAGTCGCCGAAGATAGCACCACAATAAATATAGCTCCTACAGTCACAACTGTAGAGGCAAAAGGCTTAGCTGTATCACTAGCAAATGCCGCAGCTTTACCTGTTACACCCTATGGAACTGTAACTGCTACAAACGTGCAAGACGCACTACAGCAATTAGCAGATCAAAACTTTAGAGGCACATCCGCACCAGCAGATGGCTCAACAAATTTATCAGAAGGTGATTTTTTCTATGATACCGATGATGACCAGATAAAAGTATATCGCGAAACTAGCTCAGGAGTTT